>Ga0105048_10000300_pt1 | contig 73863 bp, 59 predicted proteins | sample MAT05_FD_78382 | JGI IMG/M metagenome (GOLD analysis project Ga0105048, IMG submission 78382) | Freshwater microbial communities from Lake Fryxell liftoff mats and glacier meltwater in Antarctica - MAT-05 | ecosystem: Environmental > Aquatic > Freshwater > Ice > Liftoff microbial mat | place...
CCCCTCCCTCCCGCCCCCCCTCCCCCGCGCCGCCCCGCCGCCGCGCCGCCCCTCCGCCGCTCCCCCGCTCCCACGCTCCGACGCTCCGACGCTCCGACGCTCCGACGCTCCGACGCTCCGACGCTCCGACCTCAAGCTGATCAGCCACGCGCACCACGTCGCTTCGCGCACGTCTGGTCGTTTCCCCCGGCCCTTCGACGAATTCGACTGCGCGCCGCATCTCCGACCCGTCGTCCTCCCGACACCTCGCCCCGTCGACTTCGCGATGCGCCTCCGACGGCCCAGCACCTCGCGCTGCGATCAAGGCTCTCCTGGCGTGGCGCCGGTGGGGGTCTCGGTCCAGCCGAGCTTCTTGAGCTCGTGAAGGCAGCGTTCTTCGACGCGCCACCATGCGGCATCGAGCAGCGCGCGGGCGGACTTCGCGTCGCGGCATGCGATCGACTCCATCACCTTCCAGTACGAATCGATGGGAACGATGGACTCGGACCCAGAGGCCAGGATCTCGGACGTGAAGAGGGCTCGAACCGAGTTCACGATCGCCGTGTGCGTCACGCACCCCGAGCACGTCGCCAGCACGCGCACGAACTGCATTTCGAACGAGCCGATCTGGTAGCGATCAGACTTCATCGAGACATGATCTGCCGTAGACCGCAGCAGGTGCCGCATCCACTCGAGCTGTGTGTCGTCGCGGTACAGCGCCGCGCGATCGCCAATTTCCGCGAGCAGGAAGCGCATGAACCCCACCATCTGCGTCACGAGCGTCCACTTGCGCACGGGCTCGTCACCCGATTCTTCGATCACTTCGATCAACAGCCGCAGGTCAACGCACGACTGCAGGTCCACCACCCGCTTCGCGTCCCCCGGCAGTGTCCGCAGCAGGCCACGCGACACGAGCCTGCCCAGCGCGCCGCGCATCGTGTGCTCGCCCACGCCCATGTTCCGGCACAGCCTTTCCACCGACGGCATGAAGTCGTTCGCCCGGTAGAGCCCCGAGATGATTCCGCGCAGCAGTTCCCGTTCAACCTTGTCGACCGAGTACTCCGTCTGCATCGACCTTCCGTTCATTTGAGGCCTCCTCCTTTGAGTTGGTTCTGCTTGTGAATCATCTTGTCGAGTCTTTCGGACTGAAACTCTGGCGCTTCGACCGACGGCTTCGCCGACCACGCCCGCCTGTCGACGATTCGGCAATTGATCGCGAACTGCATGTCTTCGTCGGTGATCCGCTCGTGGTCCTCGAGGTCCGCCCGGGTCCGCGCCAGCTTGCGGATCTTGTCGTGCGCCCGCGCCGACAACCCGTACAGCGTCACCGCTCGCTCGAGCTGGCTCAGCGCCCCCGCGCTCATCCCCGAGTGCAGCACCAGCTGCGCGAAAGTCATCTGCGCGTTGCACCGAACCGACGGGTGCGCCTTGAACCGGTGCCGCTGCCGCTCGCGTGCCGCCTCGACGCGATCCCGGTACCACGACGACGGCAGTTCGAGCCCATCGGCCGCCACCAGCGCCTTCGCGTCCACCGGCCGCGTCTCGACCGTGATGTCGATGCGGTCGAGCAACGGGCCGCTGATCCGCGCGTGGTACTCGGCGACGCGCAGCTGCGGGCAGTTGCAAATCCGATCGGGAACGTTGTGATACCCGCATGGGCACGGGTTCATCGCGGCGACCATCATCAGCGAGCACGGGTACTCGACGTTCAGGTTCGCCCGCGCGAGCCGCACGACGCCTTCTTCCAGCGGCTGCCGCAGCACCTCGAGCACGTTCTTCCGGAACTCGGGCAGCTCGTCGAGGAACAGCACCCCGTGGTGCGCCATCGACAGCTCGCCTGGTCGCGACATCGGCCCACCTCCGACGAGGCCCGCATCCGAGATGGTGTGGTGCGGAGAACGAAAAGGGCGATCGCTGACCAGCTGCCCTTCTTTCAAGAGCCCCAGCACCGAGTAGATCTTCGTCACCTCGAGCGCTTCCTGAAACTCGAGCCGCGGCAGAATCGTCGGCAGCCGGCGCGCGAGCATCGTCTTCCCCGAGCCGGGCGGGCCGCACATCAAGAGGTTGTGACCGCCAGCCGCTGCGAGCTCGACCGCGTCCTTCACCTCGGCCTGGCCGCGCACCTCGCTCATGTCCAGCGTCTGGCCGGCGGGCGTGAAGCTCTGCGTCACCGCAATCGCCGAGTACGGCGCAATCGGCTTCTCGCCGTTGAGGTGCATCACCGCTTCCCGAATGTCGGTGACCGCGATCACCTCGATGCGATCCACCAGCGCCGCTTCGGCCGCGTTCGCCAGCGGCACCATCACCCCGCGGAAGCCCTTGTCGCGCGCCGCCAGCGCCAACGGCAGCACCCCACGTATCGGCCGCACGCCGCCGTCCAGCGACAGCTCTCCACCGAACAGGTAGTGCTCCAGCGGCTCGTGGGGCAGCAGCTGCGCCGCGGCGAGAATCCCCAGGGCCAGCGGCAGCTCGAACACCGCCCCGTCTTTGCGAATGTCGGCGGGCGCCAGGTTCACCGTCACGCGCTTCTGCGGCAACGTGAAGCCGCAGTTTCGCAGCGCGCTCGCGACCCGCACCTTGCTCTCGGTGGCCGCCCCCTCGGCCAGCCCCACCACGTTGGTGAAGGGCATGCCCAGGGACATGTCGACCTCTACCTCGACCACCACTGCTTGAACGCCGATCAGCGCTCCCGACCTCACCCTCGCCAGCATTGCGTGCCCCCCGTGTGAATCGACGGGAGCTCACTCGAGCAACGTGCGTGCCTCTGGCAGAGGCCCTGCGATTCTCAGAGAGGATTCTCGAGGGCTAAGAGAAACGAACCGTCTCGATCTTCGGAGCGTGTGGAGTCCACACGCTCCACTTCTACGGCGTCGGAGCGGGCGCTGCTTCCACTGGCTGCTCGCCTTCCGGCGCAGGCACCGCGGCGGCCGTTTCGAGCTTGTCTGTCATCATGCCCAGCGTCTCGGCGCCGGCCTGGCGGGCGCCGTCGAGCGCGCTGACGAGCTTCGCGTAGTTCGTGCGGTCGTCGGCCATGAAGAACACCAGCCGCTCGCCCCTGGGCTTCGCAGCGACCATGCGCTTGAGGCGGTCTACGTACTCGGGCAGGGTGATGCTGTCGGCGTTGATCTTCAGGTTCCCTTCCGCGTCGAGCGAGACGACCAGTTGGTCGGGCGGCACGTCGGTGATTTCCTGGATGTCGTCCGCATCGGGGACGCGCACCTCGATGTCCTTCTCGAGCAGCGGCGTCACCACCATGAAGATGATGAGCAGCACGAGCACGACGTCGACCAGTGGGGTGACGTTGATCTCCGAGTTCATCGGCTGCGTTGCCTTCACCGAGAACTTCCGCATCTTCCGGCGCGCCATTACTTCTTCACCTCTTCGACACCCAGCGCGATGCCCTTGGCGCCAGCCTTGCGCGCGAGATTCATCACCTTGCGGATGTCTTCGTAAGCAAGCGAGCTGTCGCCCTTGAGCAGGATCTTCTTGTGCGGAGTCACCCGCAGCTTCGCCTTCAGGTTCGACTCGAAGTCACCTTCGCTGAAGGCGTCGTTCTCGATGTAGATCTGATGGTCGGTGGTCACCGAGAGGATGATTGGGTCGGCGTCCTTCTTTTCCTTCTCGATCGCCGTCGCCTTCGGCAGCTGAACGTCTTTGCCGCGCTGGAGCATCGGCGTGATCACCATGAAGATGATCAGCAGCACCAGCACCACGTCGACCAGCGGCGTGACGTTGATCTCTGCCTTGACCTGTCCGCGTTGGCCGCCGCCTCCCATCGACATCGGTCAGCTCTGGGAAGACGCGTAGTGCTTCGCGACCACGTCGAGGAACTCGTTCGACGACTCCGAGATGTCGACCGTCCGGTCGTCGACCCACCCCTGCAGGAAGTTGTAGGCCATCACCGCGGGGATCGCGACGAGCAGACCGAAGGCGGTGGTGATGAGCGCTTCGGCGATACCGCCCGAGACGGTGCCGAGGCCGCCTGAGCCTGTGGCCGCCATCGACTGGAAGGAGTTCACGATGCCCATCACGGTGCCGAGCAGACCGACGAACGGCGCCGTCGAGCCGACGGTGGCGAGCAGGCCGAGCCCACGCTTGAGGCTCTGCACCTCGCGCTGCGCCTGACGTTCGAGCGCCCGCGCCACCGACTCGACCGCCGCGTCGTGGTTCTTCGGAGCGACGCGGAAAGACGTCAGCCCCGCGTTGATGACCCGCCCGAGGTGGCCTACGTCTTTGCCGAGGTTCGCCGAAGCGGCCGCCGACATCTCACCCGTCGAGAGAAGCTTGGCCATCGTCTCGGCAAAAGCGCGCGACTGGCTGCGACTCTTGTTGAAGACGACCAGCCGCTCGAACATCACGAGCAACGAAGAGATCGACATGATGGCCAGCACCATGACGATGGTCTTGGCGAACAAGCCCATCGACGCCCACAAGTGTCCGAATGAAAAATCCATAATTGCTCCGTTTGATAGCCCAACCCGCACCAACAATCAGCGCGGGATTACCAGGCGAACAGGAATCACGTAGTCCACGGCGACCGCACGGCCCTGAAAAGTAACCGGGGCAAAACGCCACTTCGACAAAGCATCGAGCACTGCTTTATCCATGTGAGGCAGCGGCTTGATGACGCGGCAGTTCCGCAGCTCGCCTTCGACGGTGATGGTGCACTTCACCAGCATCAAGCCCTGGATGCGGGCCTCGAGCGCTTCTCGCGTGTACTGAGGCGCGCGGTTCGATGCGTCGCCGACGGGGCGGGTCATGCCTTCGCCGAAGGGAAGAACGTCGGAGCCCGTGCCGCCCAGCGTGCCTCCGACCTGGCCACCGACGACGCCACCCACCACTCCGCCCGCGACGCCACCGACGACGCCGCCTTCCTGGCCGCCTTCCTCGGCCTCTGATGATTCTTCCTGAGCGGGCTCGGGCTCGGCTTCCTTGGGCTTGTCCTGCGGAATCTCTTTGGGCTGGATGATCTGATCAGGCTTCTTGATCACCTTCTTCTCGGTCTTCTGCGTCTTCGGCTTGCTGGCCGGAGGTGGCGGCGGAGGCGGCGGCGGCGCTGCAGCCGGGGCCGCCGCGAAGAACTTCACCTCGGCGTCTTCCTTCTCTACTGCAGGCGGCCGGGTACTGAGGAAGAAGACGATGCCGAGGAGAACGACGTGGACGATGACGGAGATCACCGCTCCCGCGCCGAAGCGACTCTTGGGGACGTTGCCACCTGTCAGAACGGAGTCGAACATAACGGAGGCGGACCTTATCCAAACCTGAGGTTGATTGTGCCAATCGACATTGACTTGAAATCGAACGCGAGTAGGTTCCGCGCGTTTTCGGATTTTTAGTCACATTTCGCTGGAGGGGATTCTCCTTGCGCCACAATTCCTCAGTTCGCTTCTCGTTGTTGTTCGCCTCGATGTTCGCCAGCGCGGCTTTTGCGCAGGGTTCGGCAGTGCTCACGGGTACCGTCTCTGACGCGGCCACGGGCAAGCCGGTCGCCGATGTGGTCGTCACCGCCACTTCACCGTCGCTGCAGGGTGAAGAGATCGTAGTGACCGATACGTCGGGCACCTACCGCATTCCCCAGCTTCCTCCCGGCACGTACACGGTGCGGCTCGAGAAAGAATCGTTCAAGCCGTACTCGCGCACGGACATTCAGCTGCGCGTCGACCGCACGGTTCGCCTCAACATCCAGCTGCAGCCTGATTCACTGAAGGCCGAAGAAGTGGTCGTCGTCGGCCGCCCGCCGACGATCGACGTCGGCTCGACCACCACCGGCGTGAACGTCGGCCAGGACTTCATCAAGAACGTCGCCGTGATTCGCCCGGGCGCCAAGCGGTCGGGGACGCGCAGCTTCGAGTCGCTGGCGGAAGTCGCGCCGGGCGTCAACTCCGATGGCTACGGCTTCTCGGTCGCTGGTACGAGCTCCCCTGAGAACCAGTTCGTGATCGACGGCCTGTCGGTCAACGATCCGGCCTTCGGCACGCTGGGCACTGCCCTCTCGGTCGAGTTCGTCTCGGACGTCAACGTCATCACCGGCGGCTACATGCCGGAGTTCGGCCGTGCGACGGGTGGCGTGATGAACGTCGTCACCAAGTCGGGCAGCAACGAGTTCCACGGCTCGGTGTTCGGCAACTGGGCGCCGGGAGCGCTGGAAGGCAGCACCCCCGACATCAAGAGCGCCGGCTCGTCGATTCGCACCAAGCTGCAGACGTGGAATGTCGGCGACTTCGGCGCGGAAATCGGCGGCCCGATCATCAAGGACAAGCTGTGGTTCTTCGCCGGCTTCAACCCGTCGTTCTCGCGCTACCGCCTGCGCCGCTCGCTGCACCAGTTCACCGACACCAAGTGCAACCCCGCTCGGTTTGCGGCCAGCCAGGAGATCAAGAGGGAGTACGCGGTCGCCAACAGCATTGCTTTCGTCCCCGATGCCGACCCTTGCGTTGACGGCCGTGACGGCGCGATCGACACTGCCGACACCGACGACACGGGCTTCCGCGCGACCTCCGAGCTGCCGAACTCTGAGAAGTACATTTTTGCGGACCAGCGCAGCTACCAGTACATCGGCAAGCTGACCTACCTCATCAACTCAGACCACAACGTCAGCCTCTCTGTGTACGGCGCACCCACGAGCTCGGGCGGCGTCGGCCAGGTGGGCATCGACCCGCGCTCGGGCGCGGTCGACAGCCCGGGTCCTGGCCAGCTTTCCGCCCTTGCCAACAAGTACGTCAGCGACTCCAGCGACGTCTCGCTGAAGTATGCCGCCAGCTTCCTCGACAAGAAGGTGCTGCTCGACGTGACCCTCGGCTGGCACCACCAGGCCGACAAGGCCCTGCCAGCCGATGGCTCGGCGCCGGGCTCGGCCACGGGTGACGCCAGCGTCCCCCAGGTGATCTTCCGCCGCACCAACCGCCACTCGATTCTCGACTTCGAAGGGCTGAACGAAGAAGCGAGCGCGGCGTGCACGGCTCCCACCTATCGCTACCGCACTTCTGGAGCCGCCGCGGATCCGACCCGGGTGGCCGAAAACCGGCTGACGGCGAACGCGACGCGCTGCCCGGTGACCAACTACGCAGTCGGCGGCCCCGGCTACATCACCGACGGCTCGCTCGATCGTTACGCCGGCCGCGCGGTCGGTACCTTCTTCCTCACGGCGGCGGGCCACCACAGCATCAAGGCCGGTATCGACTACGAAGTGACGACGCTGAACCGGGTCAAGGCCTTCTCGGGCGGCGTCGTGCTGCGCGAGAGCGGCAGCGGCAACACGTTCACCGACCTGCGCCAGTACGGCTACATCTCGTCGCCTGACGAGATTGTGCAGCAGACGACGCAGCAGTCGGCGGTGAGCTCGTCGTCGGTGGGCGGCTTCCTGCAGGACAGCTGGAACATCGTCGACCTCGTCACCCTGAACGCGGGCCTCCGCCTCGATCAGCAGACGATCAACGGCGCCGATGGTTTGCCTGCGCTGCAGCTGGGCAACCAGATCTCGCCGCGCGTCGGCCTGGTCTACGACTTCACCCAGCAGGGTCGTTCGAAGATCTTCGCCAACTACGCGCGGTACTACGAGAGCGTTCCGCTCGACATGGCCGAGCGCAGCTTCCCCGGCGAGCGCCAGGCTGGCTACATCCGCGCGCGGTCACCGGCCAACGCGGGCGCCCGCGGCAACTTCTCTGGTGAAGGCACGCCCCAGGGCTGCGACCCGCTGACCGACATCAACCAGGTCAAGAACCAGTGCCAGGACAAGAACAATGCCCTCCACCTCGGCAGCGCAACGGACCCGAGCCAGTACGCCTTCCAGACGGGCGGCGATCGTGTCCCGGTCGACCCGACCCTGCAGCCCCAGTCGTCTGAAGAGATCGCGCTGGGCGGCGAGTACGAAGTCATCTCTGACGGCCGGGTGGGTGTGAACTACAGCCACCGGTACATGAACAACGTCATCGAAGACATGAGCCGCGACGAGGCGAACACGTACTTCATCGGCAACCCGGGTCAGGGTCTGGCGAAGGACTTCCCGGCCGCGACGCGCACCTACGACGCGGTGACCCTCTACTTCAACAAGGCGTTCGCCGACCTGTGGCTGGCGCAGGTCAGCTACACGTACTCGTACAACCGCGGCAACTACGCGGGTCTGTTCCGCCCTGAGACGTTGCAGCTCGACCCGAACGTCAACTCGGACTTCGACCTCATCTCGCTGCTTCCGAACCGCGATGGCCCGCTGCCGGGTGACCGCAGCCATGTGATCAAGATCTTTGGCGCGAAGGAGTTCGTCCTCACGGGCTCGATGAGCTTCAACGTCGGCCTCACCTACAAGGGCCGTTCGGGCACGCCGATCGAGTACCTCGGCTCGCACATCATCTACGGCTCCGACGAAGTCTACGTGCTGCCCCGCGGCAGCGGCGGTCGCATGCCCTGGACGCACACGGTCGATGCGCGCGCTGGGTTCAACTACAAGTTCACGAAGGACAACGTCGTCTCGTTGTCGGTGGACATCTTCAACATGTTCAACTTCGCAGCAGTCACGCAGGTCGACAACCGGTTCACGTCGGAGGACATCTCGCCGGTCATCCTCGCCGCCGGCGAGAATCCCCAGCAGGCTGCCTGCATCGGGGGCAACGACCCGAACTGTGTCAGTCGCCTGCAGGGCCCGGACGGCACGCCCATCACCCAGGCCGACTTGAACCCCAACTACAAGCAGCCCACCCAGTATCAGACGCCACTCTCCGTTCGCTTCGGCGCGCGCGTGTCGTTCTAAGGCACGGAGGAAAGACCACCATGAAAACTCGCATTGTCATTCTCGCCGCTGCCGTTGCTGCAACTGGGCTGTGGGCCACCGCGTGCTCGCAGCCGAGCGCCGGCTGTCCCGTGCTCACCTCGAACCCCTCGGTCGGCCTCTCGCCGTATTGGGTGAGCTACACGAAGGTCTCGGGCACGGGCGCCTGCGCCGATCGCCCGGGTGAGACCATCGGGTTCCAGAAGTACAGCGCGCCGGGCGCGACCGAGAACGTGTTCGTCTACGCCTCCGACACGCTGGGCGTACCCTATTACGACGACGGCCGGGTCGACCCGAAGGACCCGAAGGGCAAGAACCTGCTCGGCTACGCCGCATTGCCGGTTGAGCCGACCGACGGGTTCTGCACGGTTGCCAGCTTCACCGGCGCTCCGAGCGATGGCGGCACGCTGTTGGCTGCTCCGCAGCAGCGCTTCGAAGCGTCAGAGAAAACGGAAACGCTGAAGGACGGTGGCACCCTGGTAACCCCGCTTCCTGAGCTCTTCGTGAAGCACGAGATGACGAACCTCCGGTTCATCGAGACCGTCAACGCGCCGGGCACCATCTTCGGTGCGCAGATCAAGCTCACCGAGGATTCCTGCACGGCGATCTACGACGCGGTCGGCCTCTGGCCGGCAGTGGCTTGCGACCCCGCCGAAAACGGGGCCGACGGCTACAACCTCGCGTGCGACCCCCTTCCGGTTCCGGACGCCGGCCACATCATCGCGTCGGGCATCAACCCTACCTTTGCTCCGGCGGGAAAGCCGATCACCTGCAAGGATCCGGGCTACTGCACGATTCAGCTCTCGGTCGACGCGATCTCGAAGCTCTAGACGTTTTTACTGCAGCCCCCCTCGAAGACAGGCCCTCGCTTCCTTCACGGGAAGCGGGGGCTTCGTCTTTTGGGCGCCCTTTTTGCTAAGGCCAGTACGACGTGGACGCGCGCTACACATTGATTGCAGGGCTCGAGCGGCTGTTGGCCGAAGAACACGGCACGCTCTTCAAGCAGGCGCCGCTGAAGGTCGCGCTCTGCTACCCGAGCCCGTACCACGTGGGGATGAGCTCGCTGGGCTTCCAGGCCATCTACCGGCTGGTGCACGAGTACCCGGGCGCCTCGGCCGAGAGGTCTTTTCTGCCCGACGACGTCGACGCGTGGAAGAAGGCGCGGCTGCCCCCGCTGACCATCGAGACCCAGTCGCCAGTGTCGGCGTTCGACGTGCTCGCCTTCTCGGTGGCGTACGAGCTCGAGCTGCCCGGCTTCTTCACCATGCTCGAGCTGTGCGGCCTGAGCGTGTTTCGCGAGGACCGCGACGACGCGTCGCCGCTGATTGTCGCCGGTGGCCCGATCACCTTCTCGAACCCCGAACCACTCGAGCCCTTCATCGACGTCCTCGTGCAGGGCGAGGCAGAAGACCTGGTGCCCATTCTCCTGCAGGCTGCGGCCGAGGGCGGCGGGCGCGAGGCGATTCGGCAGCGGCTCAAGGACGTGCCGGGGTTCCGCTGTCCGGGGCTCTCTCGTGAGAGCACGAAGTTTCTGGTCGCGAAGGCCACCGACTCGATGCTGCCGGCGCGCAGCCAGATTTTGACCGCAAACACCGAGCTGCGGTCGATGTTCCTCATCGAGCCTGAGCGGGGCTGCAGCCGCGGCTGCCACTACTGCGTGATGCGGCGTACCACCAACGGCGGCATGCGCACGGTGCCGGCTGACCGCGTGTTGAGCCTGATTCCCGACCACGCCCGCCGGGTCGGCCTGGTCGGCGCCGCGGTGACGGATCATCCTCAGATTGCCGACCTGATTCAGACGCTCGCCGACTCGGGCAGACAGGTCGGCATTTCGTCACTGCGGGCTGACCGCCTGACGCCGAAGCTCGTCTCGGCCCTCAAATCGGCCGGAGCGAAGGTGCTCACCGTCGCGTCCGATGGCGCCTCGCAGCGCATGCGCGAGCTCGTCGATCGCAAGCACTCGGAAGAGCAGCTCTTGAATGCAGCCCGGCTCGCGCGTGAGTACGGGTTCGAACGATTGAAGGTCTACAACCTGGTCGGCCTGCCCCTGGAAACCGACGCCGACATCGACGAGCTGGTGCGGTTCACGACCGAGCTGTCGAAGATTCTGAAGGTCGTGCTGGGCGTCGCGCCATTCGCGGCCAAGCGCAACACGCCGCTGGACGGGTCGCCCTTCGCGGGAATTCCGGAAATCGAGGCGAAGCTCGAGAGGTTGCGAAAGGGCCTGCGGGGCAAGGCCGAGGTGCGGCCGACCAGCGGGCGGTGGGCGTGGGTCGAATACATGCTGGCGCAGTGCGGGCCCGAAGGCGGGCTGGCGGCGTACGACGCGCACAAAGCGGGCGGCGCTTTCGCGGCGTGGAAGCGGGCCTTCAAAGACCGCGGGTGCGTGCCTTTCGTGGCGCGCCGCACGGTGGACGGCCGGCGCAAGGCGACCGAATGGCCAACAGTGGGAGCACCCGCGTGATCGACGTCGAGACAGTCGTGGTCGGAGCAGGCATGTCGGGCCTCGCCACTGCCGCCGCGCTGGGGCCGGACGCCGAGGTGGTGGTGCTCGAGGCCGACGCCGAGGTCGGCGGCTACTGCAAGACCGTAAAGAAGGAAGGCTTCACCTGGGACTACTCGGGCCACTTCTTTCACTTCAAGCACCCGGACATCGAGGCCTGGCTGCGCGCGCGGATGCCAGGCCAGGACATTCGCAGCGTCGCGAAGAAGTCGTTCATCTCGTACGGCGGCCGGCAAATCGATTTTCCGTTTCAGAAGAACATCCACCAGCTGCCGCAGGCCGAGCTGATCGACTGCCTCTACGACCTGTACTTCGCGCGCACGCCGGGCGCGTCGCCGCCGCTGCCCGAGACGAACTTCAAAGAGATGCTGTCCGCGCGCTTCGGGCGCTCGATCGCCGAGAAGTTTCTGATTCCGTACAACGAGAAGCTGTACGCGACGGACCTGGCGGCGCTCGACAAGGACGCGATGGGCCGGTTCTTCCCGCACGCGGACCTCACCGACATCATCCGCAACATGAAGCAGGCGGACAACGCGACGTACAACGCGACGTTCACCTACCCCGAAGGCGGCGCGATCGAATACGTGAAGGCCGTGCAGTCAGGCGTGAAGCCCGGCGCCATCCGGCTGTCGGAAGCGCTGACGAAGGTCGACGTGAAGAACCGCGTCGCGACGACGACGAAGGGTGAGTACCGGTACCAGCGGCTCATCTCGTCGGCGCCCTTCCCTCGCCTGCTGCAGCTGACGGGCACCGCGCATGATCCGTCGGTCTTCACCTGGAATCAGGTGCTGGTGTTCAACCTGGGCTTCGACGCCAAGGGGCCGCGCGATGTGCATTGGGTCTACTACCCGTCCCGCGAGCTCGCGTTCTACCGGGTCGGTTTCTACGACAACATCTTCGACGGCCCGCGCATGAGCCTCTACGTCGAGCTCGGCTTCCCGCGCGACGCGAAGGTGGACGTCGAGGCGGCGCGCGAGAAGGTGCTCGCCGGACTGCGACAAGAAGGCGTCATCACGACCCAGAAGCTCGTCGCCGAGCATTCGGTGGTCATGAACCCGGCCTACGTGCACATCACGCAGGGCTCGATCGCTTCGCACGCCAAGCTGTCGGCGCAGCTGCGCGAGGCCGGCGTGTTCAGCATCGGGCGTTACGGCGGGTGGACCTACTGCAGCATCGAGGACAATATTCTCGAGGCGCGCGCGCTCGTCCGCGGGTGGACAGGGAAGCCCACCCCGCTCGGGTAACCGCGCTCCGCCCGGCTACGCCGTCAAGACTGCAGGCGGCTCGGCGACTTCGGGGTGCTCAGGCGCCGGCGGCCTGGACGTGCGGCGCAGCTTCCCGACGAGCACGTAGAGCCCGGGGATGAAGAGCAGGTTGACGACCGTCGACACCGCCATGCCGCCAAAGACCGAGGTGCCCAGGGAGTTGCGGGCGGCCGCGCCAGCGCCGCTGGCGAGCGCGAGCGGGACGACACCCAGCAGGAAGGCGATCGACGTCATCAGAATCGGCCGAAGCCGCACGGTGGCGGCCTCGATGACCGCCTCGAGCGCTGGCTTGCCTTCGCGCCGCAGCTGCTCGGCGAACTCGACGATCAGAATCGCGTTCTTGCTCGAGAGGCCGACCAGCATCACGAGGCCAATCTGGCAGAAGACGTCGTTGGGGAAGCCGCGGGCCAGCTGGAGGCCCAGGGCTCCGAGGATCGCCAGCGGCACCGAGAGAATGACGACGAAGGGCAGCGCGAAGCTCTCGTACTGCGCGGCGAGCACGAGGAACACGAAGAGCAGGCCGATGCCGAAGATGATCATCGTCTGCCCTCCAGACTCTTTCTGCTCGCGGCTCAAGCCCGTCCACTCGTAGGCCATGCCTTCGGGCAGCTCTGCGTTGGCGACCGCTTCCATCAAGTCCAGCGCCTGGCCCGACGACGTGCCGTCTGCTGCCTGGCCGTTGATCTCTGCCGAACGGAAGAGGTTGTAGTGACGAATCAGCTGCGCGCTGGTCGTTGGAGCGACCTTCACCAACGACTCCAATGGAATCATCTCGCCGCTATCGCTGCGCACGTAGAAGGCGCCGATGTCCTGCGGGTTGTCGCGAAACTGCTGCTCGGCCTGCACGTACACGCGGTAGGTGCGGCTCGCGTAGTTGAAGTCGTTGACGTACTGGCTGCCCATGAAGATCTGCAGCGTGCTGTAGATCTGATCCATCGGGACCCCCAGCGCCTTGGCCTTCTGGCGGTCGACCTCGACGTCCAGCAGCGGCGTCGAAGCCGTGAAAGTCGAGAAGACGCCTCGCAGCCGGTTGTTGGCGGCGCCCTTCGCCACCAGGCCATCGACCACCTGTGAAATCTGTTCCAGCGACCGCGAGCCCGACGTGTCCTCGAGCACGAACTGGAACCCGCCAACCGTGCCGACGCCGCGAATCGCCGGCGGCTGAAACGGCAGCACGCGCGCTTCCCCAATCTTTCCGTACGGCCCCCGCAGCCGTTCGACGATCGCGGCCACCGAGTGTTCCTTGCCCTCGCGTTGATCCCACGGTTTCAGCATCGCGAAGACCTGGCCGATGTTCGGCCCACTGCCCTGCTGCGAGAAGCCACCCAGCGCGAACATCGTGGTGACCTCGGGCTGGGCTTTGAGAATCTTCTCGACCTGCCGAATCACCTTCTCCGTCTGCGCCAGCGACATGCCTTCGGGGCCCTGAATCGTCGTCAGCAGGTAGCCCTGGTCTTCATCGGGAATGAAGCCCGTCGGCACCGCGCGGAACATCAGCGCCGTGCCGCCCAGCAGCAGCAGGAACACGCCCAGCAGGACGAACGGGTGCTTCAGCACGACGTGAAGCAGCTTCCCGTACCGATCGCGGATGCCGTCGAGCACCTGGTCGACCTTGCGGAACACAATCCACTTCTGGCCGTGGTGGGGCTTCAGCAGCAACGCGCTCAGCGCAGGCGTCAACGTCAGTGCGCAGAACGTCGATAGCGCCACGGACGCGCTGATGGTGAGCGCGAACTGGCGGTAGATGGCGCCGGTGGTGCCGGGGAAGAAGGCGACGGGCACGAACACCGCGACGAGCACGATCGAGATGGCGACGACGGCTCCCGTCACTTCCTTCATCCCTGCGCGCGCTGCCTCGAGCGCCTTCATCTTTTTCTGTTCCATCAATCTTTCGATGTTCTCGATCACCACGATCGCGTCATCGACGACCAGGCCTGTCGCGAGCGTGAGCCCGAACAGGGTCAGCGTGTTGATCGAGAACCCCATCAGCTTCACGAAGGCGAAGGTGCCGATCAGCGACACGGGCAGCGTGAGCGCGGTGATGAGCACGCTGCGCCAGCCATGGAGGAACAAGAAGATGACGAGGATGACAAGCGCGATCGCTTCGGCGAGCGTGATGGTCACCTCGTGAATCGAGGCACGCACCGCGAGCGTGGTGTCGGTGGCCGGGCGGTACTCGAGTCCCGGTGGAAACTGCTTCGACAGCCGCGCCATCTCGGCCAGCACGGTGTCGCGCACGTCCAGCGCGTTGGCGGTCGGCAGCTGGAAGATGCCGAGGCCCACGCCGGTGAGACCGCTGAAGCGCATCAGCTGGCCGTAGTTCTCGGCGCCCAGCTCGGCGCGGCCGATGTCGCGCAGGCGGATGATCTCACCTTCAGGGGTGCGGGTGATGACGATGTCGGCGAACTCTTCCGGCTCGATCAACCGCCCGCGCGCGCGCACTGCCAGCTGGTACGGCTGATCTTTATTCGACGGCGGCTGCCCGACCTGCCCCGCCGCGACTTGAATGTTCTGCTCGGTGAGCGCGCGGGTCACGTCTTGCGCCGTCAGCCGGCGGCGCGCGAGCTGCGTCGGGTCGAGCCACAGCCGCATCGCGAACTTTCGTTCACCGAAGATGCGCACCTCGCCCACGCCCTTGATGCGCTTCAGCGCGTCCTTCAGGTTCACGTCGGCGTAGTTCGAGAGGAACTTGCCGTCGTACCTTTCGTCTGCGCTGAACAAGCCCATGCTCATCAGCAGCTGGCTGGACGCCTTGTTGACGACGATGCCCGCCTGGTTCACTTGCGACGGCATGCGCGCAGCGGCGCGGCCGACGCGGTTCTGCACGTCGACGGCGGCGACCTCGATGTCGCGCGAGGCCTCGAAGGTGACCGTGATGGTCGAGACGCCGTCGTTGCCGCTGGTCGAGGTGATGTAGCGCATGCCCTCGACGCCGTTGAGCTCCTGCTCGAGGGGAATGGTGACGGCGCTCTCGACGATGTCCGAGCTGGCGCCGACGTACGTGCTGGTCACCGTGACCTGCGGCGGCGCGAGGTCCGGGTACTGCGCGATCGGCAGCGAAGGGATCGCCAGCAGCCCGGCGAAGGTGAGGATGATGGAACAGACGGCGGCGAAGATCGGACGGCTGATGAAGAAATTGACCATCGTCAGTTCCGCCGCGCGTCCTGCACCGGCGCGGCCGCAGCAGGGGCTTTGGGTTTCACCGCTGAGCCATCGCGCAGCGCCTGAATCGACGAGACTGCGATGCGATCGCCCGCCTCGAGCCCGCCTTCGACCACGTACGCCTGCGGCCCCAGCGCGCCGAGCTTGACGGGCTTGCGACTCACGATCGTCTTGCCGTCTTTTTCCACCACTGCGAGCACGAACGTCTGGCCCGACTGCCGCGTGACCGCGAGCGCAGGCACCTGCAGCGCCTGCCGCGTGCCGTAGATGAGCCGCGCGCGAATGCGCTCGTTCGGGCGAAGGCCGGCGGTGTTGCGAAAGACGCCCTTGATGTCGACCAGCTGGTTGCGCGGGTCGGCCTGCGGGCCGATGAAATAGACAGGGCACGTGAGCAGCACCGCACCGTCGGGGCCCAGCAGCTCGATCGGCATGTCGGCGGTGACGGTGCGGGCGCGCTCGGCGGGAACCGAGAGGCTGACCTCGAGCACGTCGGCCTGCGCGACCGCCATCAACGGGGTCGAGCCGCTGACGAGGTCTCCCACGCGCACGAGCACGTCGCCCAGCCTGCCGGCGAAAGGGGCCTGCACGGCGAAGTACTGCAGTTGCACCCGGCGGGCCGACACCTGTGCGGCAGCCGACTGGCTCGAGGCGCGGGCGGCGTCGACAGCGGCGGTGGCGCGCTCGAGCTCCTGCGCGCTGACGAGGCCTTCTTTGTAGAGAGACTCGGTGCGGGCGAGCGTGCGCTGGGCGAGCTCGAAGCTGCTGCCGGCCGACTGCTGCTGGGCCTGCGCGCTCTCCAGTGCCGCCGACTCGCTGCGGGCATCGACGTCGATCAACGGCTGGCCGGCGTCGACGGTCTGCCCGGGCTGCACGTGAATCTTCCGCACGAAGCCGCCGACCTGGGCGACGACGTTGACGCTCTGCCGCGAGGTCAGCGTGCCGAGGTATTCCCCCGTCTCGCGCACCTCGCCGGGCTGCAGCGTGAGCACGTCGATTTCTTTCGGCGGGGGCACCACTTTGGGCGGTTCGCCCTTGCAGCCTGCGAGCACCGCCACCAGCACCACACCCGCCTTCACCAGTCGCACAGAGCCTCCGTCAGCAGCGCATCCAGGCGCGCCTGGACCAATTCGTACTCGCGCGTGGCGAGCGCCACGTCGGCCTGCCGCAACGCCTGCGCGCTCTGCACCAGCTCGAGGCTGCTGCCGCGGCCGACCTCGAAGCTGCGGCGGGTCAGCTGGTCGAGCTGGGCAGCGATGGTGCGCGCCTTCGAGGCCGACCTGACCAGCGCTTCCGACACCGACACCGCGCGCCGCGAGCGGGCGACTTCCAGCGACACCCCGCGGCGATTGGCTTCCAGCGCCGCGGAAGCTTGCCATTCGAGGCCGCGGCTCGACTGGACGAGACCCTCGCGCGAGCCGCCTTCCCAGATGGGCACCGTGAGCACGGCGGCCACGTTCCAGCTGGCGAAGCGCACCGGGTCGGGGCGGCTGGTGTAGGCCAAGACGTTGCTGGTGAGGCCCAGCGTGGGCAGGTAGCCGGCGATGGCGCGACGGCGGTTCTCGGCAAAGGTGTCGACGTTGGCGCGCGCGGCCTCGAGGTCGGGGCGCTGTTCCCACGGGACGACGCGGCACTCGGCAAGCGTGCGCTGCACCAGCTGGTCGAGCGAGAAGCCGGCGATGAGCCCGACTTCTTCCCCCGAGCCCACGGCCAGACCCAGCGCTTCACGGGTGCGGCGCAGCTGCTCATCGCCAGCGATCAACGTGCCGCGGGCGACCTCGACGTCTTGCTGGATGCGAACGACGTCGAGCTGGGTCGCGGCGCCGAGCTGCTGGGTGCGCTCGGTCAGCGCCGCCCGTTCTAACGCTTGAGAGAGGCCAACGCGGTTCAGCTCGGCGACGCGTTCGGCCGCGACGACGGCGACCAGCGCGCGCGCGAGACCCTGGGTGACCCGGCGGCGCACGTCGAGCAGGCTGGCCTCGGCGCGAACGCGGTTGGCGCCAGACGCTGAAAGCCCCTTCCACGCAGAGACGTCGACGATCGCCTGGGTGGCGGCAAGAGAAGCAGTGCCGACCGGCACCGTCGCCTTCTGAGCTTCGGGAAAAGAGCCAGCGCCGGCGATCGCGGGCACCGTCGGGTTGAGCACGTCGTAGATGCCGTTGATCGACAGCCGCGCGTTGGGGAGCAGCAGGCCCAGCGACTGGCGCCACTCACCCTGGGCGCGAACGACGCCTGCCTGGGCGCTGCGTTCGTCGGTCGACGTCTCTTTGAGCAGCTGCTGCGCTTCATCCCAGCTGGTCAGCTCGCGCTTCGCCCGGGGCGCGGGGGTCAGCAGCGGGTCGCTGATCTGCGAAACGAACGGCTCGGGCGCCGGCAGCAGCCCCGCATCCGGAGCGGCCGACAAGAGCAGCGAAGAAAGGATCGCGGTGACGTGCATTTGCGGAAGAAAGGCGAAGGTTGTAATTAACAAAGATTGTGAAAGCCAAGCAACCGTCATCCTCCGTCACGTTCGCGGAACAGATCGGCATGTTGCGACGCGCGATGCGACGGGTGCTGATCAAGCGGCTTGCCCGGGAAAGCGACAGATCGATGCAACAACTGCTGGCGCTGCGCTCTATTGCGCTCAAGCAGGTTGAAACTCAGGCGGCGCTCGCGTCACGACTGGTGATCGACGCGCCTGCCGCGAACCGGCTGGTCGCCCAGCTCGAGAAAGACGGACTCGTTCAGCGGGTGAGGGGAAGAGACCGCCGCGAGGTGAGGCTCAAAGTCACAGCGGCGGCTGCACCGGAGATTCGCGCGATTCGAGTCGGCCTCGAGTGGCTCGACGCGGAAATGCTCGCTCAGCTGGGCGGGCCGGCATTTCGCGCGATGATGGAGTCGTTGGGCACCCTGCAGGTCGGCCTCTGCAACGATTGCGGGTTGCCGGAGTAGTCAGCTCAGCAGCGCGCCGATGATGCCCAGCACGGCGCTGGCGCCGAGCTCGACCAGGTCGCCGGTGCCGGTGGACTTGAGTGGCGCCCCCCAACGGTAGGTCGGTGCCTCGCGGGTCGCCTGGATCACCTTCATCTGGTCCATCACCAATCGCGCGGCGACGGCCGGGTCGACGGTGGTGCGCTTGGCTTCCTTGTCCTGCAGCTCGCGCAGCGTCTGGTTGATCGAGTCTTCGCTGAGGATGCTGACGGGCGCCGCGCAGTGAAGGCAGGTGATGGTCTCGGCGAGGACGATGGGCGCTCCGCAGTTGCTGCAGTCGACCTGCTTGACGGCGGCCTTGAGCTCGGCGAGCTGCTTCGGCGTCGGCGCCCGAACGAGGTTCTTCTCGCGGAGGAAGTGGAAGAAGGTGGTGTAGCGGCCGTGCGCTTCGCAGCGGAAGTAGCTGAACCGCGTGCCGCGCTGCATGTCGAAGGTCTCGGCCAGGGGTCCATCGCAGCGCGGGCAATGTTTGGAATCAACCAGCGCTTGCTGCGCGTGGGTCTTGCGCCCGTACATCGAGGCGAAGAGCTTCAGCGTCGCGCCGGGCGCCAGCTGCAGGCTCTCGCGGCCGTCGAACCAGAGGCCGTTGCAGTGGTGGCAGACATCGATCTCGACCTGGCCGCCGTAGATGGCGTCGTAGTGCTCGACCTTCATCTCGTGGGTGCAGCCCGGGCAGTTCATCAGAAGAGTTCTCCAGCGATGGCGACCCCTGCGGGGCCGGGAAGGACGGCGACTTTCGCGCTGCGGCCCGAGACGAGCCACACCACGGCGCCCGTCGCGACGAGGACGACGGCGGTGCCGAAGAGGACATTGGCGGCGATCGCCTGGGTCCTGGCGTCGGCCTTGAGGCCCTCGCCCTGGCGCTGGGTGAGGCCGGTGACGTAGCCGTTGGAGTCGCGGGCAGCGCTGTTGAGGCGATCGAGGTTGCCCCGCGAGAGGACACCGGCGACGACGCCGCCGATGGCCGCGGCGCCCCCGGCTCCAATCAGCACGAAGGCCGCGGGGTTGACGCCTCTGCGCGCGGCGGGACTGGGCCCGGTGACGATGGGCGTGAAGGCTGCCGCCGCCCCGACGCCTTCCGACCGCGCAGCGGCCTCGGTGCCGACGTTGAAGAGGATCGCGTCTTGCTCACCCAGCAGCTCGGCGAACCACTGGTAGGCGGTGACGGTGACGGGGGCGACCGCGAACCCCGCAGCGATCGGCTCGTCGGTCACGCCCCATTCGGCGCCCTGCGGGCGGATGTGGAAGCGGACTTTTCGGGCGAGCGTCATTGGGTCGGACGACAGCTTCGCGCGCAGCTGGGTGGGCTCGACCTCGGCAGTAAAACCCATCTGGCTCGCTTCCATGCCCTTCGCTTCGTAGAAGGGGGTGCGGACGCGGGGCGGCAGGCCGTCTTGCAGCTTGCGGCCCGGGTCCAGCGAGAGCAGTTGCTGGAAGTAGGTGCGGGCCCTGGGCGCCTGCCCCAGCGTCGCAGCGACGATGCCCTGGAGCTCGATGATCCGCAGCAGGGTGTCGCGGGTGTTGTTGGGAAGCGAGCGGGCGATGGCCAGCTGCTTCTCGGCGTCGGCGTAGCGAATCTGGGCAACGAGGTCTTCTGCGGAGGTCAGCGGGGGATTTGGCGCCGCAGTGACGACCAGGGCGAATATCCAAACAGGAGTCATCGGGGGCCGATGCTACTCTGTGGCGCAGTGGCCCGACCAACCAACACCGGCGACTGGACGTCGGGCTCCCGCGTTGCCCGGTATTCGCTGCTGGCGAAGATTGCGACTGGCGGCATGGCCGAGATCTGGCTGGCAGATCAGGCGGGCCTTCAGGGCTTTCAGAAGCTGGTCGTCATCAAGCGGATCCTCGAGTCGTACAGCAAGAACCCGGACTTCGTGGCGATGTTCCTCGACGAGGCCCGCATCGCCGCGCAGCTGAACCACCCGAACGTGGTGCAGATCTTCGACCTCGGCGAACATGGGGGCGCCTACTACATCGCGATGGAGTACCTGCCCGGCGAGAACCTCTCGACGGTGGTGCGGGGGGGGATCAAGAAGGAAAAGCCGCTGCCGCTGGCGATCGCGGTGCGGATCATGTCAGGCGCCGCAGCGGGCCTGGGGCACGCGCACAACAAGGTCGGCGGTGACGGCAAGAAGCTGGACGTGGTGCACCGCGATGTGTCGCCGCAGAACCTGATCATCACCCTCGACGGCAACGTGAAGGTGGTCGACTTCGGCGTCGCACGCGCGGCGAACCGGGCGACGCAGACCACCGACGGGAACATCAAGGGGAAGATCGCGTACATGTCGCCCGAGCAGGCGTCGGCGGCGGTGGTCGACTCGCGCAGCGATGTGTTTGCGCTGGGCGTCATCCTCTTCGAGGTCACGACGGGCTGCCGGTTCTACGACTCGCGCGAGATGCCGCACATGATCGCGCAGCTGTGCGGGGCTGGGCCGCTGCCGGTCGCGATGGAGAAGAACCCGCGCGTGCCGGAAGCGCTGTCGAGCATCATCTCGAAGGCGCTGTCGCGCGATCCCGCCGGCCGCTACGCGTCTGGGGCCGAGCTGCACCAGGCGCTCGAAGGCTGGCTCCACACCCAGCCCGAGACGGTCGGCCCCGGCGCCGTCGAGGCGTACCTGCGCGAGCTCTTCGGCGAGCAGTGGGGAAAGCGGGCCGAGTTCATCGAGTCGGCGCGGTCAGGGTTGCTGACGCCGTCAGGGCTGCGCAAGAACCTGGGGCAAGAGCCCGACGTCAGCATGCCCGGCAACACGTCGCCTGAGCTGGCGGCCGCGCGAAAGGAGGCCGAGGCGCTGGTGGCCGCTGCCGCCGCGAAGCCTGTGTCGCTGAAGATGTTCGTCGGGCTGGGCGTGGTGTTGGTCGCGGTTATCGCTGGGTTGTTGTGGTTCGCGTCGAGAGAGACGACCGCGGTGGTGGTCGAGTTGCCGCAGCAAGTGCCCGCGAAGCCTTCGCTTCTTCGGATCGAGACAGATCCCGAAGGGGCTTCGCTTTTCGTCGACGGGATCGCGCGCGGCAATGCGCCGGCCGAGCTGATCGATCTCGTCGCCGGTGAGCACGAGGTCGTCGCGAAGGCAGCTGGCCGCGTGACCGCCTCGAAGAAGGTGACGATTCATGGGCCCGGCGAGCGCGCGACGTTGATGCTGACGCTGGCGGCCGAGCCGGGGGCTGTGGTGGTGCCGGTGCCTGTTGCGGATCCGCCCACCCCGCCCCGCGCTGGAAGAGCCGAGGCGAAGGGGCGCGGGAAGCTGACCCTGCAGACCACCCCGTGGACCGAGGTGTTCCTCGGAGGCAGGCGGCTCGGCGAGTCGCCGCTGCTCGAGGTCCCCCTGCCCGCCGGGAAGCACACGCTTCGGCTGGTAAACCCCGAGGCCGGCGTCAAGACGTCCGTCGAGGTCGAGATCGTCGCCAATAGGACGACCATCAAGAAGCTGAAGTTCTGACCTCGTTTTTGGTTGAGCTGAAGGTCGATGGTTCTCGAGTTTCGCCTCGCGGGAGACGGGCCTCGCGGTTTCAGCCCTCGCCGCGGAGCTCGGCGAGGCGTCCCTTCGTGCCGGGCAAGCTTCCCGGCGCGAGCTTCGACATCGTGTACTGCACCGTGTCGTTGAGGGTGTCGAACACATCGCGCGGCTGGTAGCCGAGCTCGCGCTCAGCCTTCGCGCTGTCGAGCCAGAACCAGTGCTCGCCAATCTCGACTTCGTGCGGATCCAGCGTCGGCGTGGTGCCGCGCCATTTCGCGAAGGCTTCCAGCGCGTAGGCGCCGAGCACATTGGCCGCCTTCGGCAAGCGAAGCCGCGGGGCCGGCACGCCGGTGAGCCTTTCCAGCTTCCCGAAGAAGTCCTTCATCGTCAGGTTGGTGCCCATCAGGTGGCGGCCGTACAGCTCGCCGCGGGTCAGCGCGTTCACCGTCGCGTCCGCCACATCGCGCGCGTCTGCGATGCACATGCCGCCGGTGGGCAGCGCGGGGATGTCACGCTGAAGGAACTTCACCACCGTCCAGGTCGAGCTCAGGCGGTCGTCGCCGGGCCCCATCAGCAGCGAGGGGTTCAGCACCACCGCCGGAATCTGATGCTTCTTGCAGTACTCGAGCGTCAGCTTCTCTTCGTAGATCTTCGACAGGTAATACGGCCACCGGCCGACCGTTTCGATCGGGTAGTCGTCGTCTTCCGTGCCGACGCGCTCGGTCTTCGAGACGGCGATCGCTCCCGAGGTCGACATCAAGACGATGCGGGGCCGGGTGCCCAGCTGCTGAACGCTTCGAAGCAACGACCGCGTGGCTTCGACGTGCAGCTCGTACATCTTGCGGCCGTCTTCCGGCTTGAAGCTGACCAGGCCCGCCAGATGAATGATCGCCTCGACGCCCTCGATGGCCTGCTTCACGACCTCGACGTTCTTCAAATCACCCTGAAGGAACTCAGGGGTCGCCGCCGCTTCCGCCTTCGCAAACCCCGCCTTCGGAGGCGCGCTGTTCGAGGCGGCCGGCTTCGTGCGCCCAATCATCCGCACCTGGTGGCCCTGCGCCATCAACCGCGGAATCAGGTGCGTGCCGAGAAAACCGGTGCCGCCCGTGACGAGAACTTTCATGACGACTTCCTCGTCGGGTCCGTCGACGTGCGCGCTTGTGCCTCTGCGACCAGCTTCTCAGGCGAGTAGACCTTGCCCGCCGCCAGCGCCCGAATCGCCTCTTCGGCCAGCTTCGTCACCGTGCGGTAGCTCTCGCTGCGCGCCATGCCCTTCGTGCGCTTGCGCATGTCGTTGAGCAACAGCGGCGGCCCGATACGAACCTTGAGGTCCGTTTGCTTCGGCAAGATGCCGCCCTTCGGCAGCGCCTCGAAAGTCCCGCCCAGGTACATCGGCAGAATGTCGACCTCGAAAGACAGCGCGAGGTAGCCGAGGGTCGGGAAGAACTCCTGAATCTCTCCCGTCGGCGACCGCGTGCCCTCGGGGAAGATGAGCAGGTTGAAGCCCTGGTTCAGCGCCTCACCCGCAAGGCGCAGCGATTCCCGCAGCGAGCCCTGGCGTTCCATCGGAATCAGGTTGGTGAAGTTCTCGAAGTACGCGCGCTTCAACGGCGTGTTGAAGAAGTAGTCGCGCGCCGCCAGCGCCGTCAGGCGTTCGCCCTGCGCGCCCAGCACCACCTTCACGAGCCCCATGTCGAGGTGGCTCGAGTGGTTCGCGATGACGAGGAAGTTCCGGTTCTGGGGGATGAACGACTTCCCCGTGGTCTCGACGTCAAAAATGCTGCCGTACAGCGCGCGCTGCCCCGCTGAGAGCAACGCCTTGCCGAGCCTGGCCAGCGGCTCAGGCATCGGAATCTCGCCGTCCTTCACCGCGGCTGAGAGCTCGCGCGTGATGTCCTTCGCGCGCGTCTCGTTCGCCGGTCGCTTGCCCGACGCCATGATGACGCGGCGCAGGTCGTCGACGGTGTTGATCTTGGTGAGGTCGCCAACGGCGCTGGTCGACACGCCCGCATTCTCGAGCGCCACCGACAGCTCGGTGAGCATCAATGAGTCGAAGCCGAGGTCGGCGGTGAGCCGCGCATCTGGCCCGATGTCCGTCACCGGGCGCTGCAGCACTTCCGCGAGAATCGGAATCAGCCAGTCGGTGTTGACGGCTGAGTCCTTCGCCGCGGCGCGCGCCTTCTCACCGCTGTGGGCCGCACGCTCGAGGCGCTTCAGCTCTTCGACCACCTGCTTCCGCTTCACCGAACGCTTCGCGGTACGGGGCAGCTCGGCGTCCCACAGGCGCAGCAACTTCACGCGCCGGTAGAAGGGCATGTCGGCCGAGACCTTGCGGAAGTGGTCCTCGATTTCCTTGCGCACTGCTTCGCGCGGCCGGTCTTTGTAGTCAGGCACGCAGAGGCAGGCGACCTTCTCGCCGCCGGCGTCGTCAGGGAGCCCGACGATCGACAGCTCTTTCACGTGGTCGTGCTTGAGGTACAGCTCTTCGAGCTCGTCGGGATAAACGTTCTTCCCGTTCGCGTCGATGATGACGTCTTTCTGGCGGCCCGCGAGGTACAGCCGGCCTTCAGCGTCGAGCCTCCCCAGGTCGCCCGTGTAGAGCCAGCCTTCTTTGAGCACCACGTCGGTGGCGTCGCGATCCTCGAAGTAGCCCGCCATCACGTTGGGGCCGCGGGCGATGACTTCGCCGATGCCGTCGTTGTCGGGGTTGTGAATCTTGAGCTCGATGCCCGGCAGCGGGCGGCCGACCGTGCCCGGCAGCCGCTTGTTGCTGTTCTCGGTGACGGTGAGCACCGGCGCGGACTCGGTGAGCCCGTAGCCTTCGGTGAGGCTGAAGCCCATCGCGTGAAACGCCTTGTGCACGTCATCGGGCAGCGCCGAGCCGCCCGAGACGAGGTACTTGATGTTGCCGCCGAACTTCCGGTGAATCGGCCAGAACAGCAGCTTGCCGAGGTTGAGGCTCGACCGGTTGCGAAGCTCGCCGTTGATCGCCATCAGGCCCTTCATCGCCTCTTCGACGAAGCGGGGCTTGCTCGCGAGCTCTTGCGTCATCTTGCGGTGGAACAGCTGCCACAGCGCGGGGACGCCGATCATCCCGGTGATGCGCCCGGTCTCGAGCACGTCGCCGATGCGATCGGTGGTGAGGTCGTCGATGTAAGAAATTTCCGCGCCGCGCGAGAACGGGGTGAGGAAGCCGGCCGAGAACTCGAAGGTGTGGAACAGCGGCAGCACCGACAGCACGCCGTCGCCGACGCCCATGTTGAAGCTGCCCGCGAGCTTCGCGATGAGGGACGCAAAATTGCGGTGCGTCAGCATCACGCCCTTGGGATTTCCGGTCGTGCCGCTGGTGAAGATCAGCGAGGCGACGTCGTCGGGGCCGGCGGTCTTCTTCACCGCCCCGATGCCGTCAGGCTGCGAGTCGTCGCCGGCCATCGCCGTCGCCAGCGAGTGCACCTGCACGGTCACCGACGCTTCGGCGAGCAGCCGGTGAAGTGCGGGGAGCTCTTCGGCCGACTTCTCGGACAACAGACAGATCGACGCCTTGCAGCGGCGCGCGATGTTGACGACCTCGGCTTCGGAGAGCTCGGGGTCGATGGGGACGACGGTCGCTCCGGCGCGGAGGATGCCGAAGAAGGCGATGCCCCACTCGGGCCGGTTCTCTGAGACGAGCATCACCTTGTCGCCCGGCTTGATGCCCGAGCGAATGAGGAAGCTGCCGACGCGCGCGGCGTAGCGGTGCACTTCGCCGTAGGTGAAGCGGGTCTGCTGATCGCCTTCGAACATGCGGAAGGCGACGCGCTGGCGCCACTGGTGCACTGACGCTTCGAACATCTCGAGCAGGTCGCGGTGCGAGGGGATGACGCGGCGCTTCTCGGTCTCTTCCTCGAGACCGGGGAACACCCACTTCTCGAGTCCAGGCATATGGACGTTGAGGAAGTAGTCGCGCCAGTCGATGTCTTCCGGGTTCCACGGAATCTTCGCGCGGTCGTGCGCCGGCATGTCGACGTACAGCGAGCGCGTGTTGTCGCAGCGGAAGAGGAACCGGTTTTCCCAGAGGAAGGGCAGGAACAGGTCGACGATCATCTTTACGCCGCTGGCCTGCTCGTTCACCTCGTCGAGCTTCTCGGACGCGTGGGCGAGCATCGCCGTCAGCTTCGGAGCGCCCCACTTCGGCTTCAGTTCCTCGATCTTTCCCTTCAGCCACTTCGTGCCTTCGGTGAACAGCGGCGCGCTGCGGGCGTTGAAGGCGGCCTTGCTGACAGCCTGCGGTTCGACGCGCGCGAGCAGCTCGTTGAGGTAGCCGTTTCCGGTCTTCTTCCCGCGGTAGTACTTGCGGCGGTAGAGCCCGACGAGCTCGACGCTGCGGGGCGCCATGAACGGGTTGGTGTCGCCCGAGGCCTGCGCGTAGACGCGGCGTTCGCTGGTGCGCAGCGCCTGGGCAGTGATCGCGATCAGCGAGCCAGCCACCATGTCGACGGGAATCATGTCGAGCACGGCCTTGTCGCTGGCTGGCAGCGCGCGCTGGCCCTTGAGGCACGCGAAGCAGATGGGCGCGGACGTCGTGAACCCCTCATTCCACCCCGGGAAGGGGTAGTGCAGCGCGGACTCGACGATCGACGGGCGGACGATCGCGTAGCGAAGGCCGGGGGTGGACGCGATCACCTGCTCACCCAGCGACTTCGTGTACGTGTACGTGTTGGGCCAGCCCCAGTGCTTCGCCCGTTCCATGCCGGCTTCAGTGAGCTTGATGGTCGTCCACAGCTTCCGTTCGCGGCCGACGGCGAGGCGCAGCGTCTTCTCGTCGTTGAAGTCGCGGCCTTCTTCCTTCAGGCGGGTGAGCGCCTTCTCGCGAAAGGTCGACGCGAGCGCCTTGTCGTCCGAGTGCTCGCGGATGCGGGCGACGATCTTCCCGCAGTCCTTCAGCTCCTGCTCGAGCGAAAAGTCACGGCCGCCCAGCTCTTCCTTGCGGGGGAAGTACCCGATGACTTCTTCGTCTTCGAAGATGAGGCCTGACCGGTTGCCCGCGACGAACGACGTCGACATGTGCACCAGGGGCACGTCGTAGTGAAGGCACGCGTCGACGAGGTGCTTGAGCCCGTGCGTGTTGACGTTGAGGCCGACTTCCAGCGACGGGTTGAAGCTGACGAGGCCCGCGCAGTTGATGACGACGTCGAGCTGCCCTTTCAGGGCCTTCGCCGGCTCTTCATCCATCCCCATCCACGGGTCGGTGATGTCGCCGTCGAGGATGGTGGTCTTCGAACGCAGCCACGCGACGGCCCCTTCTTCGCCGTACTTCTCGCGCAGGGGAAGGAAGGGCTCACTGGGGACGACCTTGTCGTAGAAGCGGGTCTCGGCGTTCTTGCTGCTGCCCTTGCGGACGAGGACGTAGACCTTCTGCAGCTGCTCGCCGTACCGGTGCAACAGCATCGACAAAGAGACCTTGCCGACGAAGCCCGTGGCACCCGCGAAAAGCACGCGTTTGCCCGTGAGGATCTTGGTGACGTCGAGGGGCCCTGCAGCGGTTCCGGCCATGGCGATGCTCTAGCCGCCACTGACCGGGAAATCCAGCCGTCGGATTGAGGTACTGCGTCCGCCCAGCGCCTGTTCGGATGCCGGTGGCGGCGAACCACGCAGCGGCGGCCAGAGTGTTCGAGGCCCGGCCTTCACCGAGCTGGGTGTCGCCTGCAGTTTTCAGTGCGCTGTGGGCGTGACACCCGCGCACACCCAAGTCCGGTGGATCACTCGCGAACCCGGTGGCCCTGGCGTTGCTGAAGGGAACCCTCGCAATTCACTGGAGGCTTCACCCATGGCGGTCTCGACCTCGGCAGCAGCAGCAGCAGCAGCAGCAGCAGCAGCAGCGCGGGCGGCGCAGATTGCCCGGCAGAAGGCCGCCGCAGAAGCTGCGAAGCGCGCCGCAGCCGCAGCTGCCGCGAAGGCAGCCGCCACCGCCGCCCAGAAGGCGCAGCAGGTCGAGGCGAAGAAGAAGCCGGAACGCACGACGTTTAGCCGGACGAAGTTCGTGGACCTGCGCCCTTTCCCCCTCGCAGGCCCCTCGGCAAAGCCAGTGCGCGAGCGGCCGACGAAGAACCGTTCGGCCTTCGTAGCGAACGGCAGCAGCGGGCCGAAGACGCCCAATGACATCGCCAAGATCAACGAGGCTGCCGAGAAGAGCCCTGAGGCCGGCGCCGAAGCCCTGGCGCAGCGCCTCGAGAAGACGAAGGACGCGCAAGAGCGCGAGAAGGTGCTGACCCAGTCGTATTCAGCGATCGACCGCATCAGCAGCGGCCTGCGCCAGCCGGGCGTCACGCAAGACGAGACGAACAAGACCATCGCTTCGCTGGGCAAGGCGTCGAGCCTCGTCAGCAAAGACTCGGCGGTCGCCCTCTCGGCCCGCGTCGCGCAGGGCGGTGGTCCGTTCTCGACGCCGAACTTCGCCGACGCCGCCGCGGCCGACACACGCCTCAACACCGCGCTGAAAGCATCCGCTTCGAAGCCAGGCATCGCGACCCTGGCCGGGAACCTGGCCGACAACTACCGGGTCAGCGGCAGCTACGAAAAGGCCGACGCGATCTCGGCGTTGAGCTCGAAGTTCAAGACCACCGCCGCGCAGAATCCGGGCGAGACGCAGGCACGTGAGGCCGTCGAAGTCGGCACCGTCGCCGACGAGCGTGCGAAGATCGAGGCGCAGAGCGAGAGCACCCGCGTCGAGACGAAGCGGAAAGCGGAAGAGCTGATCGCGATGACGGCAGGGAAGCTGCCCAAGAACGTCTCGGTCGAAGCCACCGAAACGGGTGCGATCGTCACGAAGACGGACGACGCGGGCAAGGTCATCGGCCGGTCGACGGCGTCGATCGAGGGCGACGCGGTGAGCCTGCAGGAAGAGAGCTACGTCAAAGGCCAGGTGCAGGTGTCGCGCGTCGAGACGACCTCGACTTCCATCTCGACCACGCGCGCCACGATGACCAGCGACGCGATCGTCAACCCGCAGCCCATTGACGTGAACGCGCTGAAGGAAGCGCGGGATCCAGGAGTGTCGCTGTCGCAGCAGACGGTGACGACGGACGGCGACAAGCTGGTTCGCACCGACCTCGCGCTCGAGAAGGGCGGCGCCTCGCAGTCCGAGACCACCTACTCGCAGCACGACAGCGACGCTGGCCTGGACGACAAGCTGAAGGGCAAGTTCGGCGACGGGCCGATCGACTTCGAAGAGACGAAGACGTACACGATTCCTCCTCCGGGGACGAAGGACGCGAAGGCGACCTACGGCCGCACGCAGGTGTTCTCGCAGGAAGGGGCGCGCGCGACCTCGACCACCGGCTTCGAACTGGGCGATCGCAAGGGCACCGAGGCCGCGAACGTGGCCGACCTGGGCGAGCTCGAGAAGCTGAACGAGGCATTGGGTGCGGTGTTCGACGACGACAAGGGCGGCGAAGGCTTCGACGGCAACCAGGAACAGCCGAAGCAATGGAAGCTCGAGGTCAGCGGCGGCAACACGTACCGCGCGCAGACCTTCGTCGAAGGCAACCCGGACGCGACGACGGTGCTGACGCGCACCGCAAACGGCAACGAGGTGAACGAGCAAGTCAGCGGCAAGTGGTTCAACAAAGACGGCGAACTGGCGGACCTCAGCGGGCAGTCGACGCGCGCCTGGAGCTCCAGCGGCCAGCTGACCCGGCTCGACAACCATGTCGTCGACCCTGACGGCACGGTCAGCGATCAGCGCTACTCGCTGACGAAGACGAAGGACGCGCAGGGCAATGTCGAGCTGCAGACGCGAGGCACGGGCTCGACCACTCCAGCCGAAGGTCCCGCGCAGTCGGCGACGACGCTGCAGGTCGAGCGCGTCACCGCGAACGGCAACGTGCTGGTGAGCGCACGGCAGGAAGTCTCGGGGCCCGGCGGGGTCGCAGTGACGACGGTGACGCCGAATGGCAAGACGCTGACCGTGAATGGCCAGAGCGTGAAGAGCCTCGCGCAGCTCGAAGCGCTGGGCGGCGATCGCGCGCACCTCGGGGCGACCGCGGAAGACGGGCTGAACAGCCAGCTGCAGACGTACGCCGCGCGCCGGGGCATTGACATCAGCAACACGGGCGACAAGGCGGCCGAGATCGCGCGCGACGGCGGCTGGGCGCGCGCCGGACTCAACCTGCTGCAGAAGCCGCTGACTGGCGTCGACAGCTTGAACCCATCGGTGACCTTCGCGACGCAGCAAAAGCTCACCGCCTTCAAGTTCAGCTCGAACGCCCTCGGCGCGACGACCAGTCTCGTCAGCATCGCTGGCAGCGCGGCGAACCTGGTCGACAGCATTCGCGGCGGTGACGCAGCGGCGATCGCGAAGTCGGGCCTGACGACGGCAGGCGCGAGCGCCGGCCTGGTCGGCTCGGTGGCCGAAGCGTCGGCGGCGGTGCGGTTCGGCGGCGGCGCGACCTCGACGGTCGCGGGCATCGCGGGAAAATTCTCGGTGGGCCTGGGCGTCGCGACAGGCGGTGTGCAGGTCTACCAGGGCATCGCCGCTGGCGACGGCTACGAGATCGCGAAGGGCGGCGTCGCAGTCGGCGGAGCGGTGGGTGGCTTCCTCCTAGGCGGCGCAGCGGCGGGAGCGTGGGGCGGGCCCGCGGGTCTCGCCGTCGGCGCGCTGGTGGGCGCCGCGGCCTTCGGCGTCACGCAGCTGATCGACGGCATCGCCGACAAGGAACACAAGATCGCCGACGTCGAGATCTAACGGCGGTCGCGCCGCTTGGTGTTCCGGACCTCTCGCCAAACCGGCCAAACCGGTTCATAAGTGCGGGCGCGGACATGGCCCCACACGATCAGCTGCAGACCGGAAGCCTGGGGAAGTACCAGATCCTCACCCGGCTCTCGGTGGGTGGCATGGCCGAGATCTTCCTCGCCATTGGCCCAGGCCCGAACGGGCTGCCGCGGCTGGTGACGGTGAAGCGAATTCTTCCCGAGCTGCGCGAGCGAGAAGAGTTCGTGCACATGTTCCTGGACGAAGCGCGGATCAGCGCGTCGCTGGCGCACCACAACATCGCGCAGGTCTACGAGCTGGGGCACGAGAACGACGAGCTCTTCATCGCGATGGAGTTCATCGCTGGCCAGAGCCTCGCCTCGATTCTCAGGCGGTGTAAGCGGCTGAACCGCCCGGTGCCGGTCGGCTTCACCGCGATGGTGGGCCGGGACCTGTGCAAGGCGCTCGATGCCGCGCACAACTTCGTGCAGCGCGATGGCACGGTGGCGCCGATCATCCACCGCGACGTGTCGCCGACGAACGTGATGGTGACGTACGACGGGCAGGTGAAGGTGATCGACTTCGGCGTGGCGAAGGCGGCCGGGTCGCTGTCGCGCACGGCGACGGGAAACATCAAGGGCAGCCGCGGCTACATGTCACCGGAACAGGCCCGTGGGGCTCCGCTTGACGGGCGGTCGGATATTTTTGCGGCGGGCATCGTGCTGCACGAGCTGCTCACGGGGCGGCCGCTGTTCCTTCGCGACTCCGAGCTGCTCACCTTCCGCGGCGTGCTGCGCGACGAGATTCCGACGGCGATTTCGTTGAACCCAGGGGTCCCGCGGCCCCTGTCGGAGGTGGTGGCGACGGCGTTGAATCGCAGCGTGGCGGCGCGGTTCCCGAATGCGCGTGAGATGTCGCGGGCGATCTCGACCGCGATTCCGGCCCTGATCTCGACGCAGGAAGAGGCGGCGGCGTTCATGCGTGGGCTGTTCGCCGACGAGCTGAAGCAAACGGAAGCGCTGCTGTCGTCACAGCGGGCGAACCTCGAGGCGCTGAAGGACTCGACGCGCGAGCTGGGCGTGCCGCGCCACGGAGGGACGAACGTCTACGGGCCGCTGCCGACGGGCGTGATCAAGCTGGAAGAAGAGGAACAGCTGCCGGCGCACGTGGAAGTGCTCGAGCCGATCGGCAAGGGACTCGCGGTCGAAGGCGCGACGGTGCTGTCGGTGGACGACTCGGAGATCAGCCGCGACTTCATCGAGGCGCACCTCGAGAGCTCGGGCTTCCCGGTGCTGCACTGCGCGTCGGCGCCCGAGGCGTTGAAGCTGATCGAAGAACGCCTGCCCGACCTCATCCTCCTCGACGTCGTGATGCCGGGCGTGAACGGCTTCGAGCTCTGCCGCCTGCTTCGTGAGAAGTGCGTGCAGCGGCCGTTCTTGCCGATTCTCTTCCTCACCTCGGTCACCTCATTCGAGCAGCGCCTCGAAGGCCTCGCGGCCGGCGGCGACGACTTCATCAGCAAGCCGTACCACCCGCCTGAGCTCGTCGGCCTCGTGCGTGCGCACCTGCGCCGGGCCGCCTTCCTCGAGGCACAGCAGGCCCGCGCCGCGAAGGCGAAGAAGTCGAGTTAGCTATGCCGGAACTGCAGGCTCGGCCTTCACTTTCATGGGCCGCCTCGTCACCGCGGAGTAGGCGATGAACCCGGTCGCCAGGAGCAGCAGCGACGCGAGGACGACGACCAGCGTCTTGAGCAGCTGCGGCGTGAGCGTCTCGACGCTGCGAGACAGCTTCGTCTCATCGAAGTCATCGCCGGACACGGGCGCCATCAGCACGGTGATCGCCTCGGCCTTGAGCTCGGGCACGGCGCGGCCGACGAACTCCTTCACCTGCGCCTCGGTGAACCCGAAGGTCTGTTTGTTGGGCGTGACGAGGTACTTGAGGACCACTGCCGCCGACGGCGCCGACTTCGCGTCCGGCTGGGTGAGGTCGTTGGTCTCGGGGATGTTGACGATCACCCGCGCGTCGAGCGCGCCCGGCAGCGCAGACAGCGCGTTGCCGATTTCGCCCCCGAGCGCTTCGAGGAACATCGCCCGCTCTTCCGTCGCCGTTGGGATCATGCCCTTCGTCGCCTTGAACACGCCGAGGCCCTGCGCTCGCGTGCGCGGCAACGACAACCGCTGCAGCGTCTCGAAAGCGATCGCGACTTCCTGCTTCGGAATCGTGACGTTGAACCGCGGAGCGTCAGTGCCTTCCGACCGCACCTTCGCCGGGTTCAGGCCCTTCGCGAAGAGGGCGACGTAGATCTCGTTGGCTTCCTGTTCGGTCAAGTCGTGCTGCAGCTCGACCGCGCACCCCGAGAGCAGCAGCACGGCAATCGCCGCAATTCGATTCCCCATGAGGGGGAGTCTCTTACGCCTTTTCGATCTTTCCATCGGCGTGCTTCGCGTACCGCCCGGTCTCGCGCGGGTGCACGGGGCCATGGCTCGGCCAGGGCCAGCCCCCGAACCGCGTCCGCTCGTAGTCGGCGAACGCCTGCTGCAGCTCTTCACGGGTGGTCATCACGAACGGGCCGTAGTTCGCGACACGCTCGCCAATCGGCTTGCCCTGCAGCATCAGAATCTCGGTGTCCGTCTTCGCGACCAGCGCCAGCGCCTCGTCCGACTTCACCGTCACCGAGCTGCTCTTCGGAATGCTGCGGCCCGCGACTGTCAGCCCCTCGCCGCGGAAGAAGTAGAGCGCGCGGCTCAGGCCTGCTGCTCCGGCCGGCAGCTGCCAGGTCGCGCCGGCCGCCAACTTGATCGACCAGATCGCCACCTGCGCTTCGGCCTTCGACGCCCATGAGTGCGGAGGCGGCTTCAGCGCCACCGCCTTTCCCAGCGTGCCGGCGATGACCGTCACCTCGACGTTGGCCGTCGTCACCACCGGCACCTTCTCGTGCCAGAACATCGAGAAGTGCGGGTCGACCAGCTTGTCGGCGTGCGGAAGATTGAGCCAGATCTGGAAGAGCTCGACCGGGTTCCCCTCCTTCTGGTCGATCAGCGGAAACATCTCGGAGTGGACGATGCCCTTGCCGGCCGTCATCCACTGCACGTCGCCCTTGCCGAAGCGCGCGGTCGCTCCGAGCGAGTCGGAGTGGTCGATGGTGCCGCGGCGCGCGATCGTCACCGTCTCGAAGCCGCGGTGCGGGTGCTGGGGAAAGCCGGGCACGACATCGCCGTGGTACATGCTCCAGCCGTCTTTGCGGCCGAAGTCGCTGCCGATCTCACGGCCGGCCAGCGAAGTCGCCGGGCCCAGCTTCTCGTTGCCCGCCGGATACGCGTCGTCGTGGTGCACGCAGAAGAGAAACGGGTCGATCGTCTTCCAGGGGAAGCCCAGCGGCGCGACTTCGAGAATCGGGTCTTTGTTGGTCATGGCGCAGCCAGGATAACCCTCGTTTCTCCGGCCGCACCCAAACGCCACTGCGAGACACACTGTCCCGAAAACAGGTCGGTTAGAGTGGCGTCGCTTTGCGCCCCTTCCTGCTCCTTGTCCTGCTGTCCGCTTCGCCGGCCCTCGCCGACCCCTCGCCTGAGACGCAGCTCACCCTGCTCTCGCTGCGAAAAGACGAGCGGGCGCGGCTCGAGAAGGCGATTGGCCCCGTCGACGAGATGCCGCTGTACCGCGCGCAGCTCGAGCTCGACCCGGCCAAGCGCATGGTCACGGGCAAGGTCTTCATCACCTACGTCGCGAGAAAGGCGCCGCTGCGCGAGCTCTACCTGCGCATCAACGCGAACCAGCAGGAGTCGCGGGTGAAGCTCTCGTACGCGACGGTGAACGGACGCCCTGCGGTGCTCGAGCAGCCCGAGCCGACGCTGTACCGGGTGAAGCTGGATCCGGCCGCCGAGCAGGGCACGGGAGCGACCATCGAGGTGCGGCTGACCGCGAAGGTTCCTCCAGCACAGGCCGACAGTGACTCGCTGTCAGTGACGAAGGCCGGCGCCGATCGCGGCCACGACTACGGCGCCTTCGCGGCGGCGCCCGAAATCGTGAGCCTCACCGGGATGCTGCCAGGCGTGGCGCCGAGCAACGCGGAAGGCGACCCCTCCCCCGGCCCGAGCGGCATCGGAGACCTCGGCGACTTCGAGCTGGCGAACTGGCTGATCAACGTGACGGTGCCCAGCGCGTGGGCGGTGGTCGCTCCGGGGAATGCGCTGGGCGACGTGCCCGAGCCGGGCGGAAAGACGCGGTACACGTACGCCATCGCCGCCGCGCGCGACTTCGTGCTCTTCGCGACGAAGGGCTACGAGCTGACGACCGGAAAACTCGACGACATCACCGTCGAGAGCCGCTACCTCGCCGCCGACAAGGAATCGGGCAAGCGCGTCTTCCGGTACGCGATGGACGCGCTCACCGAGTTCCAGAAGCGCTTCGGGCCGTACCCGTACACGACCTTCCGCGTCCTGCAGGCGCGGCTGAACGGCGGCGCGGGCGGCATGGAGTTCCCCGGGCTCGTCACGGTCAGCACCGCGCTGTATCGCGGCGCGTCAGATCCCCTCTCTGCGCTGGGCATGCCCGGCCTCGAGTCGCTGCCCGGCCTCGACAGCCTGCTGGGCGACCTGAAGCCGATGATGGAATCGACGCTGGAGTTCACCGTCGCGCACGAGGTCGGCCACCAGTGGTTCGCGATGATGATCGGCAGCGACGCGATCAACGAGCCGGTGGTGGACGAGCCGCTGACGCAGCAGGCAGCCCTGCTGTACCTCGAGTGGAAGAAGGGAAGGCCGGCCGCGGAGGCGATGCGCAAGAGCCAGCTGACCGGCGCGTACCACATGATGCGAATGATGGGCCTCGACGACGCGGCGGCGAATCGGCCGACGTCTGAGTTCACCGGTAACAGCGACTACGCGGCCCTGGTCTACGGCAAGGCGCCGCAGTTCTACGACCACGCTCGGAAGCTGGTCGGCGACGAGCGGTACCTGAAGGCGCTGCGGACCTACGCCGACACGTACCGCTGGGGCATCGCGCGGCCCGACAGCTTCACCAACATTCTCGCCAAGGCTTCACCGGGCCACGCGAAGCCCTTGGAGAAGCTTCGCAAGCGCTGGTGGGACGAAGCGCACGGCGACGAAGACCTCGGCAAGCCAGACCTCGCGGGCATGCTCGGCGGAGCCGGCCTCGGCGAGATGAACAAAGACACGATGAAGATGCTCGAGGAAGCGATGCGGGCGCTCGAGGGCATCGGCAACTGATTCGCGTCAATGGCACGCGGTTCGTCGGCGCGCAGGGCCCAGGCAGTACGACCTCGCCTACCTCGACTTCCTCGACGCGATGCTCGTCAGGGCGCACGCGCACGGCCAAAGGGTTCGAGCTCGTGGTGCGGCCGGACGCAGCGGTTGCCGCTCCGACCATGGTGTTCATCCCGTCAGGAACCGCGCACGTCCCTACGGCGCCGGAGCAGGTGCTGACGGCTTCGGCTGCGCCAGCCCCCGATCGGTGACGAGCTTCACCCACGTCACCATCAGCCCATGGCGCGACGGCTCGACCATGAACGTCGGCAGCGCTGTGTCGGGATCCGTCCACACGATGTAGGTCAGCTTCGTTCGCCCATCGGGCAGCGGCTCGAAGTCCCAGCTGCAGCGCAGCTTCTTCAGCCGCACATGATCCTCGAGCACTGGCGGAGCAGCCTCCAGCGCCAGGTTCACCGAAACGCGGCAGGTGCCGTTGGGTAACCTCGTCCGCACCGTGCGCACCGCGTAGTCGCGATCGCTGATCACCGGCGTCTTGATCTGGTCGTAGGTGACGCGCTCGTCCTCGGACTCCGAGATGACCCGCCGGGTCTTCAGCGACGGCTCTTTCGGATCCTTCTTCGGCGTCCCGAAAGCCCCCGCGCACAGCGCCTCGGCCGGCACCGCGACCGTGGCCGTCGCGCGAAGCTCGGCGTACGGCGAGCCTTCCACGGCGCGCGCCTCGACGATGATGCCGTCTTCCGCCTTCACCTGCTTCCATTCAGGCGCGGCGAGCAGCAGCAATGAAAGCAGCGCGGTCAATCGAACAACGCCTCGACGAACTCTTTGGGCTCGAAGGGCCGCAGGTCGGCGACCTTTTCACCGACGCCCGCCCACGCGACGGGCAGCTTCAGCTCGTCGCAGATGCCGATGATGACGCCGCCCTTCGCGGTGCCGTCGAGCTTGGTGAGCGCAATCGAGGTGAGGCCGACAGCGTCGTGAAACTGCCGCGCCTGCGCGATCGCGTTCTGGCCGTTGGTCGCGTCGAGCACCAGCAACACCTCGTGCGGAGCGCCCGGCAGCGCCTTGTCGATCACCCGCTTCACCTTCTTCAGCTCGTCCATCAGCGAGACCTTGGTGTGCAGGCGGCCCGCGGTGTCGGCGAGCACGAGGTCGGCCTTCGTCTCTTTTGCGATGCGAATCGCATCGAAGATGACGGCCGACGGATCTGAGTCTTCCTTGCCCTTCACCAGCTGCGCCCCGGCGCGCTCGGCCCAGACGTCCAGCTGCTCGGCGGCTCCGGCGCGGAAGGTGTCACCCGCGGCGAGCACGACCTTCTTTCCCTTCGCGGTGGCGCGGGAGGCGAGCTTGCCGATGGTGGTGGTCTTGCCCGCCCCGTTCACGCCGACGACCATGATGACGTGGGGAGGGCCGCCGCCGCTCATCGCGTGGGAGGCGCGGAGGTCGACGATGCGCGCGACCTCGGCGCGAATCACGTCCTTCAGCTTGTCGGCGCTGGTGAGCTCGTTCTTCTTCGCCTTGTCGCGCGCCATCGTGACCAGGCTCTGCGCGGTCTTCACCCCGATGTCGGCGGTGAACAGCACCTCTTCGAGCTCCGCGAGCACGGCCTCGTCGATGGCCCTCGGAGCTCCGCCAAAGAGGCGGTTGAGGCCCGACATGAACCCTTCGTTCTTGGTCTTCTGGAGGCCGGCGAAGAGCGTCTGCCCGGCCTGCGCCTCGATGCGCACCTTCTCTTCTGCAGCGGCGGCGGCCTTCGCGGCATCGGCTTCGGCCTGGGCTTTCGCGGCGGCTTCGGCCAGCAGGCGCTTGCTCTCTTCGCGCTCGGCCTCGTGGCGCTTCTTCTCTTCGGCGTCGGCCTTCTTCTGCGCCTCGTAGGCGATCTTCTTCGCCGCGTTCTCCTGCTCTCGCAGCGCGTCTTGCTGGGCGGCGAGGCCGGCCTTCGTCGACGCGTCGGCGGTCTTCGCTTCGGCGGCGAGCGCATCCCGCTTGCGGCGCGCCTCTTCGGCCTGGCGGCGGGCGGCGTCGACTTCGGCGAGACGCGCGACCTCGGCTTCCCCTGCGGGAAGGACGACTTTCGGCGCCTCGAGCGGCGCGGTGGCCGTCTCGCCCGACAGCGCCTTCGCGGTGCCGGTGGGCGGCAGCGGCCTCTTGCGGAAGAAGACCTGCCGCAGGATGAAGAGCAGCACGGCGACGGCGACCGCCGCGACGACGATGGTGAGGACGGTGCTGTCGAGACCACCGACGCCCGTCTTCACCTCGTTCACGGGCGGAACGGTGAGTTGTGCCAGCAGAGCCAATTTCATGGGAGGCACGCGCTTACTTCAGCGCTTCTAACTTGTGAATCGCAGCGGCTATAAGCCGCGGCAAATGCGCATCCTTCTCGTGTCCTGCATTCTGGGCTGCAGCGCCTGCATCGTCCCTGCTCCGTCGACCGATGGCCCGCCCGAGCGCGTGCGGGGGGCAGCGGTGAACGTGCAGCCGCTTCAGATCAAGAGCGGCGCGAACTTAGGGGACAAGATCGAGATCAGCGGGCTGATTGTGGCCCCGGGCGCCGCGACGCCGGGCGAAGCAGTGAAGGTCAGCGCCTTCTACAAGGTGCTCGAGGACATCGACGTCGACTACCTGGTGTTCGTGCACGTGGAAGACGTCGACGGAAAAACCGACCGCATCAACGCCGACCACCCGGCCGCAGGCGGCCAGGCGCCGACCAGCACCTGGAAGAAGGGCCAGACGATTCGGGACGACTTCCAGGTCTACGTGCCGCCGACGATGAACGTCCGCGGCCTCAACATCTTGATGGGCTTCTGGGACCCGAAGACCGACGCGCGCCTGCCGCTGAAGAACGTCGACGCCATTCGCCACGACGGGAACAACCGCATCTTCGTCGGCACGGTTCCCGTCGCCGGCCAGTAGCCGCTATTCCCAGTTCACCAGCAGCTCGTAGGCGCTCTTGTACGTCGACCACGGCGGGTAGAAGGTGCCGTAGCTGATGCGCACGAGCCAATCGCCGGGCACGTCGAGCGCCGGGGTCCGCAGATCCTCGTGGTAGTTGACGTCCAGCGGGCCCGCGAAGACGTCGCCCGCAGGGTTCACCAGCTCGACCTTCGAGTCGGTGTTGTACGAGCCGGTGGTGCCGTAGCGGGTGCGGATGCGCAGGTGGCGGCCCACTTCGTTTTCGGTGACGACCACCTTGAAGAGGTCGACGTCGGTCGCCGAAGACAGCGAGGACTGCTGCAGCAAAGGCAGCGTCAGGGTCGGCGCGTTCTCTTTGGTGTCGTTGGGCTCGAGCTCGACGGTGCGAACCAGCGGGCCGACGTTGAAGTTGTAGTTGAAACCGCCCGCGCCGGTCGGGTCGAAGATGACGAAGTAGAAGGGCGTCGAGTAGGGGAAGAAGGTGTAGCTGTTGGTCAGCGCCACGGTGCCGGTGAACTTCCCCTGGCTGGTCATCAAAGCGATCATCGGGTGGCCCAGCGGCGCTCCGGCCGGCCCGCCCGTGGTTGTCACCGACGCCATCGTCTCGGCTGAGCCGCCCGTCGCGACGAACTTGAACTCGGCCGAGCTGAAGGGCTGCGCGAGCGCCGCGGTGTACGTCATGCCGGGCGTCACGGTGAGCTCGGCCAGGTCGGCGAAGTCATACAGCTGGGGGAAGAGCAGCGTCTGCTCGCCCGGCCGGCCGGCCCGGTTCGTCACCCGCAGGTCGCGCATGCCCAGCGGCGAATCGACGTCGCCGGTGATGAGCAGGTCGAGCTGGCGCGGCTTGACGTCCTGCACCACGATCATCGAGGCCGGCGACGACGAGACGCGCACGCCCAGGTAGCTCGTGCCGTTCCACGTCGGGTCGAAGGTGAAGTCGGGATCGTTGGTGATGATGCGAACCATCGCCAGCGCGCCGCGGCCCGGCTTGCCCAGCAGCTCGACCCGGTAAAGCTGGTTGATGGTGAAGGCATTCTTCCACTGCGTCACGACTCCGTTCTGCGTCACCGTGATGTCGCGCAGGCCCGGCAGCGCGGTCTTCGCCAATGTGACTGTGGCAATCAGCGCCACCTTGCTCGGTGAGACAATTTTGGACACCGTGATGCCCTCGCCGAACGAGACGATCGCCCCGTTCGTCCACTCGGTGTACGCGCCCGTGATCGAGATCTCGAGGGTCTGCCCGGGCACCACCACCGTCGGAAACACGGAGGCGATCGCGGGCGACGCCATGAAGCCTTCGCCGGGCTCGCCCTGCTTGCCCACGGCGCCCTTCTCGCCGGTGAAGCCGCGCGGCCCTTCCGGCCCGGCGTTTGCTCCACAGCCCGACACCCCAGCCATCAACCCAATCAGCAGCGCGATGCGCATCCAAGAACCCCCTTTGTTGGGTCGGGCGTAACACGCCCATCGCGCGGCCATCAAACGAGTACCTTTAAACCCCCATGTCGACCGACCTGATTCAGAAAGCGATTGCCGAGGATGACGCGGCGTCACTCGCGAAGCACGCCACCGCCGAAGAGCTCGCCAAGCTGAAGGCGGCCGAAGAGCTGCTGGCCCTGAACCGCGAGCGCAGCCGCCGCACGGGGCGGATCCAGCTCGTCACCTCGATGCTGGTCGGCATCGTCGCGGTGGCCGGGATGTTGGTGAACAGCTACCAGAGCTTCAGCGCACGTCAAACGGCGCAAGAGCAGAGCCGCGTCGACCAGGATCGCTGGAACAAGGAATTCGCCCGCGCCCAGAGCGCCGACAAGTACCGCGCCTTCTTCGAGACCAGCGTGCTGGCGACGGATCCGACCAACGCCGACAAGCGCCTCGTCGGGTACGCGCTGCTGCAGGAGTTCGTCGACGACGACGACTACAACACCAAGGCGACGCTGATGCTCGAAGAGTCCCTGGGCAACGAGCTTCGAAACAAGAAGGCCGAGGGGCTCGACGAAGCACACCGCAGCGCAGTGGTCGCGATTGTGAGCGCGCTGGCGCAGAGCTCGGACTGCGGAGCGCTGGAACGTGCGGCCCGCAGCATCGACAAAATCACCCTTCACCACGCCCGCGCCGGTGACGCGCAAGAGGTGCTGGAGATCTTCCGCATCTACGTGCGCCGCCTCGTCGGCCGCGCCACCATCGGCTGCAAGACGATGAAGGGCTTCGCCGATGTGCGCCGCCCGCTGATCGACGCCATCCAGCGCATGCCCGAGCTCGGCGGAGCGATGATCAAGCTCCCCGACCCCGTCGCGAACGAGCGCGTGGCCCGCCTGCTGGTCGAGGTCTGCGAGGAGCAGAGCTCGAGCAACGGGATGACCGAGTGCAGCGTCATCTACGACCACTACGCGCGCCTGTGCGACGACGGCACGAAGGTCGACGACGAGGCGGTGGCCTGCGACTTCGTGAAGACCGCGAACGTGCGGCTGAAGAAAGAGATGTCGCAGCAGCCCCCGGTGCCGACCCCGTAACGTCAGGCTCGCCTTCCTTCAGCGTCTGCTGGTGCGTTGTCGCGGGCTCGTCCAACGGCAGGACTCCGGCCTTTGAAGCCGGGCATCTGGGTTCGATTCCCAGGCCCGCAGTGGTCCGCGACATCGCGCCGCGTTCGACTCCTGGCGAGGTCACCGGGTTCTCAGCCCGGAAAGATGGGTTCGACTCCCATACGCGGCACTGATGTGGCCGTTTGCCCGGAGGCGTCTTTTCGCCACAGGGCGTTGCGCCCCAACTCCGCGACTTTCCTCTGAGGGCACTGCGGCACGCACGTTGCGATGACTGGTTTGCGCTGAGGCGGGATTCACCGTCTCCCAACACGAGGAGCATCGAACATGAGCAACGCGACCAAACGTGGAGAAGGCGCCGCTGAAGAGCTGGGTGGGAAGATCAAGGCGACTGTCGGCAAGGTCATCGGCAACGAGCAGATGGAAGCCGAAGGCAACCTGAAAGAGCTGAAGGGCAAGTCGAAGCAGGAAGCCGCCAAGGCCGGCGAGCGCGTGAAGGGCAAGGTCGAAGAGGTGGTCGGCGCCGTGAAGAACCGCGTGGGCGCCGTGATCGACAACGAGCAGATGCAGGCCGAGGGCAAGGTGAAGGAGCTCAAAGGCCAGGCCCGCCAGATCGCGAACAAGTAGTCTTCGCAGACGGCCGGCAGATTCTCGCCTCGGGTGCCTTCGGTGCCCGGGGCGATGTTCGTTTCCCCCGCATCAGGCTGGGACGCATCGCGCGCGTGACAGTGCGACATCCACCGCAATGTAAAGCGGTGCAGAGACCACATCGCGCGCGTGCTCCAGCCGACCGAACAATGAACAGCGCAACGGCTGTGCGCAGACGTCGGTGCCTCCTCTGAAGAGCCCGATGGCGTGGCGATTGCGGAAGGGGTCTGCACCATGGGCCTTCGCTTCCCGAGTCGCGCGCGTTTCTCGCTGAGTCGTTTCGGTTTCACTTTCGTGCTGGCGGCGTTCGCGGCGGGCTGCGGCGAGAGCGCGGCGACGATCGAGGCGGAAGCGGGCGAGGTGTCCGGGGCTTCGAGTGACGAGCTCGAGCAGGCGTTTCCTGGCGTCGCGGGTGAAGCGGGCGAAGGCGACTTCGAGGTCGGCGGCACGCGCCAGCGGCTCAGCTACCGCTACGTGCAGGGCCACGTGGTGGTCGACGGCGACATCATCGTCTCGCGCGACGACGACCTGGACGGCGTGGCGACGGTGCAGCAGGGCGTCGCCGCGGTGACGTCGAACGGGCTCTGGCCGAATGGCGTGGTGCCGTACGTCATCGACCCGGCGTTGCCGAACCCGTCGCGGGTCACGAATGCGATCGCGGTGTGGCACGCGAAGACGAAGGTGAAGTTCGTGAAGCGCACGAACGAGGCGGCGTACGTGCTGATTCGCCCGGGCTCGGGCTGCTCGGCCGACGTCGGGTACCGGAAGGCGAAGCGGGTGGTGAACCTCGCCACGGCGTGCAGCACCGGCAACACGATTCACGAGCTCGGCCACACTGTCGGCCTCTGGCATGAGCAGTCGCGCAGCGATCGCGATTCGTTCGTCGCGGTGAAGTGGGCGAACGTGCAGCCGGGCATGGAACACAACTTCAAGACCTATCAGCAGCAGCTGCAGGCCGGGCAGGACGTCGGCAGCTACGACTTCGGCAGCGTGATGCACTACGCGCCCACGGCGTTCTCGGTGAACGGGCAGCCGACGCTGGTGAAGAAGAACGGCGGCACCTGGAACGCGAACCGCACCACGCTGTCGGCCAACGACGTCACGACGATTGGGAAGCTCTATAAGTAGGTTTAATCTAACTATCGGCCCGAGAACAGGGTCCAATGCGGAGGGGCCTGCCTCTTGAATCAGCGCTGAGGCGCATCTGCCCGGTCGGGGCGTTCTGCCGCGGGCGCAGGGAAGTGCCCGGGGCCAAACGGCTGGGTCTCGATATTGCTGACGTGGTATCTGAGCAATCACCCCATCAATCGAGGACCACCGCACATGGCCGCTACGAAGACGCGCAAGAAGGTGACGGCGAAGAAGCCCGTGAAGAAGGCGAAAAAGGCGATCAAGATGAAGGCGAAGCCCGCGGCCCGGAAGTCGGCGGTCAAGGCCCGCCCGGCGAAGAAGCCTGCCCCCGCGAGCCGGAAGAAGAAGCTGACGCAGCCGCCTCCGCATCCGGATCAGACCAGCGTCCGCCTGGGGCCGCATCACGTCGATCGTCACCCGGTCGAGGGCGGCATTCACGTGCACCCGGCGCCGATGACGCACATCATGCCGAAGCGGCTGCCGGTGGTCGTTCGCCACCACTGAAGACTGCTTATTGAAGTTGTCGCCGCTGCGCCCAGCGCGCGCAGTGGCTGCGAGCAAGAATTCGCATGTGCGATTGTCTGCCCAGGTTCCTGATGCGCCCCGCCGCTGTGTGTCCTCGACGACAGTCTCCCTCGGGTGACGCTGGCCGAAAGTCGCATATCCAGGCCTCCTGGGTGTGACCACAATCTTCCCCGATGCCATCCCTTCGCCCGCGTGGTCAGTCGCTGGTGCTCTTCGCGTTGTTCCTGCTCATCCTCGTGATGCTGGTGATGGCGACGCTGAGCCTGAGCCGGCTGACGCACCAGAAGATGGAGCTGCAGGTCGCCAGCGACGCGGCCGCCTACTCTCAAGCGGTAGCCACAGCACGCGCGTACAACTCGGTGGCGCTGCTGAACCGGGCGCAGGTCGCGACGATGGTGACGCTCGCAGGCGTCGACAGCGCGGTGAGCTATGCCGGCACCTACCGCGCGCTGCTGAACGCCACCTGGTACGGCTACATCAACGAGTGGGACAAGGAGTACTGCGGCCCGAGCTCGGGAAGATTTTCGACGCCGCGCCGGCTGTGCGAAGGCACGGTCGATACGGGGCCGACGAGGTGCTCGAACGTGAAGGTGCAGTTCGACTTCTGGAGCCTGCTGACCACCGGCAGCCTCTTCAAATGCAGCGGGCCTTCGTGCAACGTGCTGAAGGAAATCTTCGGCGTGCTGTTCATCACCCGCGCCGTCGACGTCGGCCCTTCTCCGACCACCGACATGCTGAACAAGCTGTCGGGCGCGGGAAATGACAACGCGCGGCTGATGATGGTGCGCAACGAGATCACGCGGGTGAAGGGCATCTGGCAGGGGCTCGACGACGCGGCGGGTCTGCAGGCGCGCGACATCCAGTCGGAAGCCGCGAACTATGCGGGGCTGCAGGCGACGGCGCTGGGCACGGGCCTGGGCGCGCTGTCTCCGATGGCGCAGGCCAGCGTCGCCGTCACGCGGGGGAAGCTGAACGCTGCGTCGGTGGGCATCTCGAACCGCGAGTTCAACAACGGCACGGGGCCGGGCATCACGGACAACAGCATCGACGCCGCGATGGGCAGCCGGGCGCACACCTTCATCACCCGCCGCGCCGATGGGCAGCGGGCGCTGCAGGCGCAGATCGATCGCGTCCTTAAGCCTTCCAATGTGGTGGGCGAAGTGACGGTCAACGCGATGCGCGGCAACGGCTACTTCGCGAACAGCCAGAACCATGGAGCGCGGCCGGCGACGTCGTACGCGGTGTGGGGCGACGAAGAGTCGAGCGTGACGGTGAACTACCGCGGCATCGACGCAGCGCTCGGCCTTCCGGGCACAGCCAGCGGGAACCTGCGGTTCGAAGGGTACGTGGGGTCGACGGACCTTCAGAACACGACGGATCAGCACAACTGGTGCCCGGCGGACATCGAGCCGGACCTGAGCCCTCCGGACGTGCGGCACACGATGTTGCCCCATGCGATGCCACCGGCGGGTTTCTACGACCCGTGCGCGTCGTCTTCGTGCATCTGGCCCAACTTCATCGACACGAACGCGGTGTCGCTGATTGATTCGTCTGACGTGTACGGCCAGCCGAAGCTGATGGCGGCCGCGACGACAGACCTGTCGACGCAGAAGGAGCCGTGGAACTTCCTCTTCAACTACAAGTTCTCGCAGTCGGGCAGCGGGGCCACCACCGACTTCCGCGCGAAGCACGCGGTGCAGGGCGTTGATCAGCAGATGCAGGGCGTCGCCGCGGCGATGGCCTACTACCACCGCCCCGGTCACTGGAAAGAGCCCCCCAACCTCTTCAACCCGTACTGGCGCGCGACCCTCGTGCGCGCCAACATCGACAGCACCTGGCAGGGCGACCTCGCGAAGTCGATGTCCCCGGGCAACGCGGCGACGCTCAACGCGCTGCTGGGTGAAGGCTTCGCAGGAATTCCCTAGCGGGACTTTCGCAGGGAAACGGCGGAGGGCCCGGTTCGTGGCATCTGCGGCTCAGCGGCAACCCTGGTCGCGATGAAGGGTGGTGGTCGAGCAGTTGCTCTGGGTGCAGTCGCGGTAGTTGATCCCCGCGGGGCCTGGGCCGCAGGGCGGGACGGACGACAGCCAGCCGATGCCCGGGTCGGCGAAGCAGAACGGCGGCGAGCCATGGCACGCCAGGGTGCCGCCGGTGAGCCCCGGGAACTGGAGCGTCTGCGCGGTGTCGCAGTTGTAGTCGTACGCGGTGGGCGGCGTGTTGCAGCCGGTGCGGGGCGTGGTGAAGAACGCGGTCTGGCCGGGGTGAGCGTCGCTGTCGCTGTCACAGCAGTCGCCGGTGGGCTCGGAGGCCTTCGCTTCCTGCGAGTCGCCGCAGGTGGTGTTGGCGGTCGAGAGGATCGTCGCGTTGGTGCGGTAGCCGTCGTTGTCGGCGTCGAGGAAGCACACCTCGCGGCTGTCGCAGTTCTGGTCGATCTCGTCGCCGGTGAGCTCGGTCGCGTTCGGGTTGATGGCGTTGTTTGCGTCATTGCAGTCGGTGTTGCTCGCCGAGAAGCCCGCGGGCGCGGTGGTGCCGCAGAACTGGCTGGTCATGCCCGCACCGAAGCCGTCATTGTCTGCGTCCTGGTAGAACTGGCTGCAGGTGCCGCTCGCGCACTGGCAGCTGGCGGTGCAGGCCTGCCCGTTGCCCTGGTCGGGGCCGCAGCCCGCCGCGGTGCAGTACGCCGCCGCCTTGCAGGTCGTCGGGCAGCTGAGCACCGGGCCGCAGGTGTTGTTGCACGCGCTCGCCCCATCGCAGGTGTACGCGCCGCAGCCGTTCTCCGGGTCAGTGCCCGCCGGGTGCGGCTTGCAGCTGCCTTCCTGACCGAAGAGGTTGCACGCGAGGCATGTGCCCGCGCAGGCGCCGCTGCAGCAGTAGCCGTCGGCGCAGAAGCCGGAGCTGCACTCGCAAGCCGCGCCGCAGGTGCCGCTGAGCTTGTCGGGGATGCACGCGCCGCCCTGGCAGTAGTTCGCCGCCTTGCAGATGGGGCTGCACGTCTGGGTGCCGCACGACGTACGACAGACCCCGACGCCGTCACAGGTGTACGCGCCGCACTCCGCCTCCGGGTCGGTGTTGACCGCGTGCGGTTTGCACTGCCCGGGCGACGCGGCCAGGTTGCACGCCTCACATGCGCCGCCGCACAACCCGTCGCAGCAGACCCCGTCCTTGCAGATGTTCGAGCTGCACTCGTTGGCCGCGGCGCACGCCACGCCAAGCGCCTGCTTCGGTTTGCAGGTTCGGTTGGGAGCCGTGCCGGCGCAGTAGCTGGTCGCGCTGCACTGCGCGTTGGTGGTGCAGGAGGTGAAGCAGCTCGCGCCGTTGCACACGTACGGCGCGCACGAGACGGCGGACGGCGGGGTGCAAGCCCCGGAGCCGTTGCAGTTTCCGAACGGAGTGAAGTTGCCATTGGCGCAGCTCTGGGCGCCGCACTGGGTCGCTGCGCCGGCGAACCCGTTGGTCGGGCAGGACGTGCTCGAGCCGTTGCACTTCTCTTCCACGTCGCAGCCGTCGACGGCGGCGCGGCACGAGTCGGTCGCCGGGCTCGGAAGGCACTGACCCAGCACCCCGGGCAGGTTGCACGAGTCACAGCGGTCTCCGCAGGCGGTGTCGCAGCAGACGCCATCGACGCAGTTGCCGGTGGAGCACTGGCTGGCCGAGGTGCAGGTGGTGCCCTTGATCAGCTTGTTGACGCACGTCGCCCCGCCACAGAACTGGTTGGCCGGGCACGCGCTGACGTCGGCGGGGCACGTCGCCATCTGGTCACACGTCTCGGCGGTGTCGCAGCCGCCGACGGACGGACGGCACACGAACGTGTTGGGCTGCAGCACGTCGGCCGGGCAGCCGGCGTCGCTGCCGGTGCAGAGCTCGGGCAGGTCACACTCCGGGTTCCCGGGGCGGCACACCTTCGTCGAGGGCTGGAGCAGGTCGGGAGGGCAGTCGACCGCGCCTGTGCACGTCTCGGGCAGATCGCACAGGCCCACCGAGGGACGGCAAGGGGTGCCGGCGCCGAGCAGCGCGTCGGGGGGGCAGCCGGCGTCCACGCCGCTGCAGACCTCGGGGAGATCGCACTCGCCCATCGCCGGGCGGCACACCCCGTTCGACGCGATGAGCGTGTCAGGCGGGCACAGCAGGCTGGTGCAGACCTCACGGGTGTCGCAGTCGCCCAGCGTCGCCCGGCAGCTCGCGCCGTCGCAGTCCGGGTCCGCGCAGTCGATCAGGCTGTCGCTGTCATTGTCTGCGCCGTCGAAGCACGCGTTGGAGCCGGAGCTCGCCTCGCCCACTCCCGCGTCGACCGGACCGCCATCCACCGTGCCGCCGCCTGCCCCGCCGCCCGCACCGCCGCCCGCGCCCCCACCCGCGCCGCCGCCTCCTCCGCCGCCCGCGCCGAAGTCACAGGCGCCGCTGACGCAGAATTGGCCGGTGGGGCAGTTGTCGTCCTTCGTGCATGGGGCGCCACGCACCGAAGGGAAGCAGGCCATCGGGCCGACCACTCCGACGACGATCAGCACTGCGGCGGAGGTCCACAGCGAGGTACGGGAGGTCATCCGAGAGGATCTACCATTCTGTTCGCGTCGGCTGAAATCGGAGGCTCCCCTGCGACGCTCAACGCGCTGCTGGGTGAAGGCTTCGCCGGAATTCCCTAGGGCAGCGGACACTCGGCGCTGGGCTTCGCGTACCCGAAGACGAAGCTGGTGATTGGGTGGCTGGCGACGAAGGCGGTCGGGGGCAGCGTGTCCCACGTGATGCCGTCAGTGCTGCGAAAGAACTTCTGCTTGTCGTACCAGACCTGCCAACCGCCGCGCGTCGCGACGAAGGTGCCGTCGTCGCTGACCGCGACGGGGCCGATGTCGACGCCCGCGTTGCCGGCGGTGCTGACCCAGGTCTCGCCGTCGGTGCTGCGGTAGCGCATCGCGCCCGACCAGAGGAAGAAGGCGCCATTGTTGAACACCGCATTCGAGCTGAAAGAGCCGGCCACGGGCACGCGGGTCCACGTCGAGCCGCGGTCGGTCGAGCGGCAGACGACGCCATCGCCCTGGGCAATCAAGGTGACGCCGTTGCCGTGAAGAATCGTCGACACGCCCTTCGCGCAGCCCATCGGCACGTTGGGCACGGCCTTCCAACTGGCGCCGTTGTCGTCGCTGATTTGAATCTCGTCTTCAAGCGTGATGATGAAGCGGCCGAGCCCGCTGCCGACGCCTAAGACGAAGCCGATGCGGCGTACCGTCCACCCCGTCGAGGTGATGTCGGCGACCTTCGACCACGTGCCCGTGGCTCCGGAAGTGGTCGAGACCCACGGCGCGTGGTCGTTCGCCATGATGCGCCCGTTGCCGTACGCCATGCCCGCGAAGGTGTGACCCGGCAGGACGTCCGTCCAATGAATGCCGTCTTCCGTGCGGCGCACCACGCCCGGGTAGCCCCAGCCATACGTGGCAAAGAAGTAGCCGCCAGCGGCGAGCATGCCGACCGACGACCACGGGTTGTGATCGCACTCGATGTTCTGCGCCGCCGACGTGTCCCAACAGCGCGCCGTCTGGTTCTCCGACGTGTTCGCGATCCACGTGCGGCCGTCGTCGCACGACACCATCGTGCGGCCGAGCTTCCCGTGCCCGATGAAGATCGGCACCCGGCCCGAGCCCGCATCCGGCGTTCCTGCGTCGATGAACACCCCCGCGTCGACCACTGGCTGCCCCGCGTCATGGGTGCCTGCGTCGATCAACACCGATGCGTCTGGCGTCTGCGTGACGGGTTGCCCAGCGTCCGGCCTCGTCGTCCCCGCATCTTCGACTGGCAACGGCACGATGCCTTGCGGCTCGGTGGCAATTCCGACGCAACCCGAGAGCAGCAGAAGTGGAAGTAGGCGCACGGGTGGGTTGAGCCACCAGCTTCCCCAAACGGCTCACCACCCACCTCGCGGCACATGTGCACTCGAGTTCCCGGCTGGTTTTCCCCTGGGTGGGGCGTAGTGTTCGCCGCGATGACGCGCACCCTGCCGCTGCTTGCGCTGCTGTCGTGCACCGGAATCATCGCGGTGCCGCCGGACGCGATCGAACAGGACCCTTCCACGGTGTCGCCGAAGGTCTGCGCGCCGAAAGGGAAGCTCGCCGCGACTCCGATGATCCGGATCAGCCGCGCGCAGATGGACAACCTCACCCACGACCTGCTGGGCGCGAAGTTCCAGCCCTCGTCCATCCTTGCCAGCGACGAAAAAGAAGGCCCGTTCGCAGTGAACGCCGTGACGCCAATGAGTGTCGGGCTCGCCTCGCAGTACCAGTTCATTGCCGAGGCGATTGGCGACGAGGTGGAGGCGCGGCCACTGGCTTTCGCTCCGTGTGCGGTGCCGACGACGCAGGGCCGGGCGTGCGCCCAGACGCTGGTTCGCGACCTCGGGCGCCGCACGTACCGGCGGCCGCTGACCGTGGACGAATCGCAGCGCTGGCTGGCGCTGTACGAGCAGGAAGCGATGGCGGCGGGCTACGCGGGCGGCGTCCGCGCGGTGATCGAAGGCATGCTGCAGTCGCCCAACTTCCTCTACCGCATTGAGCCGATTCTCACTGGCGCCGAGCCCAGCACAAAGGAACCCTGGCCCCTCGATGGTTACGCGCTCGCGACGCGCCTTTCCTTTCTTCTCTGGAACAGCGGCCCCGACGACGCGCTGCTCGACACGGCGATGGGCGATGGGCTGACGCGCGAGACGATGCCCGGCCAGGTCGACCGCATGCTCGACGACCCGCGCGCGCTGCAGTCGATGGAAGCGTTCACCGAAGGCTGGGCGGGCATCGAGTCGTTGCCCGCAGCGGCGGCGAGTGCGGGGCGCCTGGGCGGGCTCGACCCGAAGCTCGTGCCGATGATGCACGACGACACGGTGGGCTTCGTCGACGGCGTCCTTCGCAAAGGCGACGGCCGGCTCGCCACCCTCTTCACTTCGACCCGCACCCCCGCGAGCCCAGAGCTCGCCACCGAAATCTACGGAGTCCCCACGGCTGCCGGTGCCCGCGGCGACGTGCAGCTGCCGTCGAACCGGTCGGGCATCTTGAGCAACGCCAGCGTCCTCTTCACCCACGCGCACTCCGAGCAGACGTCGCCGGTGCTTCGCGGCCGCTGGCTGCGCGAGAACATTCTGTGCCAGCCGATTCCGGATCCGCCGCCGACGGTGGTGGCAGTTCCCGCTCCGCCGGTGCCAGGCCAGACGACGCGGCAGCGCAACGAAGCGCACCGGGCCGACGTCACCTGTGCAGCGTGCCACCGGATGCTCGACGACGTGGGCTTCGGCTTCGAGGCGTTCGACCAGTACGGCCGCCACCGCACGCTCGACCAGGATCAATTCGTCGACGACTCGGGGAAGCTGGTCGCAACCGACATCGACGGCAACTTTCGCGGCGTGACGGGGCTCGGCCGCAAGCTCTCGACGAGCAAGCTCGCCGCCACCTGCTTCGCGCGCCAGTGGTACCGCTACGGGCTCGGCCACGACACGGGCACGGCCGACGTCTGTACGCTCGAGCAGATGGCCACCGCGGTGACCACGGGCGAAGGCTTCAGGGAAGCGCTGCACGTGCTGGTTCGAACCGACGCCTTTCTGCAGCGGAGCAGCCCATGACTTCGATGCTCTGGTCGCGCCGCGATCTCGGCAAGCTGGCGGGCACCGGCTTTCTCGCCGCGGCGCTGAGGTCGTTTCAGGCCCAGGCGCAGACGCAGACGATTCCAAAGCGCATCGTCCTCTTCTTCACGCCGCACGGAACGGTGTGGGATCGCTGGCGGCCCGCGGGCACGCCGACGCCGACGAACTTCGCGCTGCCGTACATTCTTCAGCCGCTGCAGGCGTTCAAGTCGAAGCTGACGCTGGTCGATGGCGTGGGGTTGCCGGGCGATGGGCCGGGCGCTCCGCACACGCGTGGGCCCGCGGTGCTCTTCACGGGCTCGCCCCTGGCCAACGACGGCACGTTCACCCGGTCTGACTGCTCGGGCGGTTGTTCCTTCGGGTGGAACACGTACCGCTCGGTCGACCAGGAAATCGCGAACCGGCTCGGCACCGCGACGCCGTACAAGTCGCTGGAGTTTGGCGTCAGCTCGGGCGGCGGTTTTCCCGGCTCGCACATTTCCTACGCCGGCCCCGGGGCCCCCAACCCGCCCCGGCAGGATCCCTTCGTCGCCTTCCAGCAGCTGTTCTCGAACCAGATCGGCACCGTCGCCGCGAAGCAGCGGAAGCTCGCGCGCCGCTTGAACGTGCTCGACGCGATCAACGGAGATCTGCAATCGGTGCAGGGTCGGGTGAGCACCGCCGACAAGCTGCGGCTCGACGCGCATGTCTCGTCGCTGTCGCAGATTCAGCACGCGCTGCAGACGGCGCAGGCCAGCTGCACCCTGCCCCCGACGCCCGACCACAAGCTCACCAATGATCCGCTGTGGCGGCCGTGGGCGATGGATCGCCAGATCGAGCTGCTCGCCAGTTCCCTCGCGTGCGGCCTCACCCGCGTCGGCAGCCTGATGTTCCGGCCCGGTGAGAACGACGGCGGCGCGCAGGGCATCTACGACTGGCTCGGCCAGACCAGCGAACACCACCTCGCGACGCACGACTCCGGCGTGCCGGCGCAGAACCAGCTGGCCGACATCTACCGCTGGTACGCGGGCCGCTTCGCCTACCTGCTGCAGAAGCTCGACAGCTTCACGGAAGACGAAGGCACGCTGCTCGACCACACCCTCGTCATCTGGGGCAGCGAGCTCGGCGATGGCCGCACGCACGACATCACCAACGTTCCCTTCGTGGTCGCAGGCGGCGGGCTGCATGGCGTCACGGGCGGCCGTTACCTGCGCTACCCGGCTGGCACCTTGAACCAGCGGCTGCTGGTCAGCGCGTGCCACTACATGGGCTTCACCGACGTGAACACGTACGGCACGGTCGACAAGGGCAGCGGGAAGCTCAGCGGGCTTCTGTAGCGCGCAAGCCGTACTAGGTTCCGCGTCATGCTGACCACCGCGCTGGTGATGGTTCTTGTTTCCGCCGACGTGCAGCCCGCCTTCATTCCCAGCCATGCGCCGCGGGTGATCCGGCTCGTCGCGCTGGAAGAACGCGCTGCCAGCTACAAGGGGTGGACGACCGAGCAGCTTCGCGACGAGTACGACCGCCTCGACGACCTGCGGCCGGGCACCGCGCTGCCGGCGATCGCGCTGATGGTCGGGTTGTCGGGTCTGCTCGCGTCGTGCATCGGCTACGCGATCGCGGCCAACAACTTCCGCGGCCCAAGCCCGGAAGCGAACATCATCTTCGGCCTCGGCAGCACGGTGAGCGTGGGGCTGACCGCGTTCGGGATCATCCAGCTCGCGCGCGGCGCGGAAGAACGGAGGCTCCTCGGCCGCCAGATGGAAAGGCTGCAGCGGCTGGCCGACGGTCAGGAACGGGACGAAAGGCTGCTCGACATGTGGGAACAACGGATGGGGCCGGGCGTGCCGCCGCCGCTGGGGCCGCCTCCGATGGGGCCGCCTCCGCCTCCTTCGGCGCCGCCGATCATCCCTGGGCCGCCGATCTCGTTGATGCTTCCGCTGGTCGCCGGAAGATTCTGAGCGAGCGCCGATGGTGACCTCGCGGATCCTCATCGGGCTCGCCCTCGTCGCTGCGGTCGTCACGGGCGTCGTCTTCTCGCTGCGCGCACCGCCCGAGATTGAAGCGCTGTTTCCGGCTCCGGCCTTCGATTTTCCGGATCAGCACGGCCAGCGCGTCACCCGCGAGAGCCTGAAAGGAAAAGTCTGGGTCGCGAACTTCGTCTTCACGCAGTGCCGCACCATCTGCCCGCTGCTGACGGCGAAGATGGTGCAACTGCAGCGACAGCTGGAAGGCGTCGACGCGCGGTTCGTTTCGTTCTCGGTCGACCCGGCGAACGACACCCCCGAGGTGCTGGCCGCCTACGCGCAGAAGTGGCGGGCGAATGAGCCGCGGTGGCTGTTGCTGTCGACCGAGGCGGCGACGCTGCCGGCGCTGGCCCGCGACTTCAAGGTGGTGGTCGCGAAGAACCCACAGGCCGACGCGCTCGACCCGATCATCCACACGCCGTCGTTTCTTCTCGTCGATGCACACGGCGGCGTGCGCGGCATCTACGACAGCGACGAGCCCGATTCATTCGAGAAGCTCGCGAACGAGGTGAGGAAGCTGGCGAAGCAGTCGCCGCCGGTTGCGCCGCTGGCAACCGACGCAGCGAGCCTCTACCACCAGCTTTCCTGCGACACGTGCCACGAGAACCCGAGCCTGGCCCCCGGGTTGGGAGGCCTCGCCAACACGCGGCGGAAGCTCGAGCACGCGCAGTCGGCGATCTTCGATGCGGCGTACGTGCGCGAGTCGATTCTTCAGCCGAACGCGAAGCGCCTCGAAGGCTACCCGCTGCGAATGCCGACCTACGTCGGGTTGCTCGACGAGGCGCGCACGCTCGCGCTGGTGAAGTGGATCCTCGAAAAGCCCGGCAGTGGCGCCGTCGACACCGCCACGACGCAGCGCGACCCGGTGTGCGGCATGGATGTGCGGGCCGATGAGGACGCGCTCTCGGCGACCGTCGACGGCGGCACGTACTACTTCTGCTCGAAACACTGCCGCGACACTTTCGTCGGCGAATAGCGAAAGGCGACGAAGTACGGCGCCTACCGCACCGCCGGCCGAGCGGCCTGCGGCAAAGACGCCAACTCCAACAACACGCTTCAACGGCAAGACTTGCGCGACCGAGGTCGACGCAGGCGCAATGGGAGACCTGTCGTGCGAGGACTCCTGCAGACAGTGAGGCTCAAGCGCGTGCAGCTTCCCCGCGCCGCTGCCGGGACGAAACTCCGGCTGCAACTTCACCGTGGGCTGCGCGTCGCCGTTCGTCTGCGATTTCGTGAACGTAGGTACGGCCTGCAGGCTGCATTGCCCCGCTGGCGCAACCGGCACCAATGGTGGCTGTCCGTCGGGGGAGCAGTGCTTCGATGGCGGCTTCGAGGTCCAGGGAGCGACCGCTTCTCCGCCCGCATTCGAAAAGTGCGGAGCTGGCTGCGCGGCCGGCTTGACGTGCCTCGACGGCGGTTCTGCGGCGTTCAGCTTCTGCGTTCAGGCCACCGGCGTCTGTCAGTAGCCGTCAGTAGCCATTCGCCTTCCCCCTGCCGGCTTTCCGCTGCTCGAAATGAAGTTGCTGTGAGAAGCGAGGGTTGGCAGCTTCGTGCGATGGAAACTTCGGCAACGCTGTGGTCCGCGGCAAGAGCGAACGACGTCGCCACGCTCGAGAAGCTCGGCGCCGCGCCGGGCGTCGACTTGAACGCGAGGGACCCTCGCGGCTTCTCAGCGTTGATGCTGGCCGCGTACGCGGGCAGCGGCGAGGCCGTCGCCTTTTTGCTGAGCAAAGGCGTGGATCCGAACAGCTTCGACAACGCCGGGAACTCGGTGCTGATGGGCGCCGCGTACAAGGGCGACGCGTCGATCGTGAAGCAGTTGATCGCCGCGGGCGCCGACGTGAAAGCCAGGAACCACGCGGGGCTCGATGCGCGCGGCTTTGCAGAAATGGGTGGTCACGTGGCGCTTCTCGCGCTCGTCTGAGTCAACCCAAAGGGGAGCACCAAAATGAAGAAGGCACTCGTCGCCGCTGCGTTGATGACTTTCCTGTCGGGCTGCTTCCGCTCAACGCCGCCGTACACCAGCGTGCAGCGCAGCGCGGCGAACCCGATCGGGACGGCGAAGCGGATCACGCTGACGGTGAACAACGATCCCGAGACAGCGTTCATCAACGGTCTCGACGCGAAGCAGAAGACCGAGTGGGAACAGCTGAAGGCGTCGCTCGACCCGCACGTGAAGGAAGGCTTCAGCGACGTGCACGGCGATTCAAGAGGCACCCCGCTCGAAGTGTTCAAGATGCAGACGGCGACGAAGAAGGGCATGGGCGACGTCACGGTCTGGCAGGGGCTGCCGGTGTGCGCGTGGTCGATCGGCGCGCTGATCGCGGGCTACGTCGGCTCGCGCGGCGACCAGGGCTGATGGCTGAGCTGCCCAGCTGCGCGTTGTGCAGGCGAGGCGGGGGCGCGATCGCCGTGGGCGCTCACGCGTTCTGCACGAAGTGCTTGTCGGCGATCGGCAGGTTCTACTGCGAGGGTGCCGTGCCCGCAGTCGAGGGCATCTGGCGCGCGCCGCCGAACGAGCTGGCGCGCCGCGCGCTGACGGACATCGTCGAGGTCGAGATCGCGAAGATCCGGGAAGCGGTGCCGGCCGATCATCCCTTCGTCGAGGACGCGATCTCTGCGTTCAAGACGGACCTGTCTCCTGCGCCGCGCAACCCCGACAAGCCGGCCGAGCCCGCGGGCGACGCGATCTCCCACGTCGACCTCGCCCTCGCGTACCAGCAGATGGGCATGGGCGACGAGTCCCTGGCCGAGGCGGCGATCGCCCTTCGGCACTCGGCTGACATCGGTGACCGCGCGACGGAGGCCGCGGCGATCGTGCTGAGCCCCGGCTTCCTGCGCCTCGGCATGCCCGAGACGCTCGCCAACCTGCGCGCCGCGCTGTTCCCGGGCTGAGACCTCCTTCGCGGCCACGCGTTCTTCGAGCTCGGCGATGCGGCGGCGCAGCGGCTCCAGCTCTTCCAGCGTGTACCGCGGCGTGATGTGGGCGGGGCAGTTCCAGTCGAAGCCAGTGATGTCGATGACGACGAGCCGTTCGACGCGCTTGTCGCTGCCGCCCAGCGTCTTGGCGAGCGCGGGGTGTTCCTTCGGGTCGAGCACCTTCGCCTGCCCGAGCAGCTTGAGGCGTTCGCGGTTCGGGTAGTCGACTCGTCCACCGGCGTGGCCCTGCAGACCTCGCCGTAACCAACAAAAAAACCGGAGCAGCCCTGCAAGCCGAGGACCCTCCGAGGTGAACGCGGCCGAATTCGCGGAGGCGTCAGGAGCGGTCGCTCCCGCTGGGTATGCCAGCTCGGAGACCGCGGGAGGCATCGAAGCAGCCCCCCACGCCCAGGATTCGAGGGGGTGGGTCGGGCGCCGTACTCCCGCCTCCAGATTTTTAGGATTTTCCGGTGCCCTTCTTCGTGGGCAATGCGGGGACCGCGACGAGCTGCATCTGCTTCGCGCAGAACTCTCCCGGGGCGGCCAGCTTCAACCCAGCCGGCACCTGCGTGTGCAGGTTCGTATCGAGCGTGATCAAGTAGCCACAGCGGTGCCGCATGGCGCAAGCGGCGATCATCGCGTCGTACTTCAAGTAGGTCGCAGGCAGGCTGCCGGGCACCGTCTTCAACGTCTTCGCTGGGAACTTCGTGCCCAGCTCCACCGCCGCTACGTCGTCGAACGCGACCACGGTGATCGCGCCAGTGTTGGGCACCGCCGGCATCGCCATCCCGCGGAGCATCTCGGCGAGCGACGGCGCAGCCACGAGCACGTCTTTGCCAGCGGCCACCATCGCCTCGACGAAGTCGGTGCAGTCGAGGCTGCGCGGATCCGCCTTGTGCTCGCCCATCGCCCGAATGAAGACCGTGGTGTCGAGCAAGACTCGTGACGGCAGTCGCGAAGGGTCCATCGGTGACGGCGGGCTACCCATCGACGCGGGGTTCCTCATCGTCGCGGCCAAGCGCGGCCTCAACGTCTTCGACCCCTGACCAGTCAGCTCCCCCGGCGGAGGCGAACCATGCCCTCCACTCATCCAAGTTCTTGCTCTCTGAGACCGGGGTGAACTCCAACAGCTCGCCCCGAACGATCAAGCCCTCGGCATCGCGATCGACTGCAACGTCCACGTCGAGCACCTCGCACAGGTGCCTCGCCAACAGTTGCACGGTCGGCACGTCTTTCACCTTCACGCTGAACGCGCGCAGCTCAGACTTCGACGAAAGGCGGGCGAACGGCTGATGCCCGGCCCCCACGGTGACGACCATCGCACGCAAGCGGGTGATCGATCGCCTCGGCGCGACCTTTGCGGCAGGCTCGCGTGCGACCGGCATTCGCTGCTTGCCCACGAGAACCGCAACGCTTTGTTCAACAGGCAAAGCCCGCACAGCTGCCCGAAAATCCTCGGCTGCCACCTCCAGCCGATGAGACGACAGCTCGCCGCCAGAGACGATTCGATCTGCGCGCAGGGCCGTCTGGTGAGCCAGCTTGAAGTTCCCCGGCGTGACGCTGAGAGCCGCGCACTTGTCTTCAACGGTGAGGCCCGTCAGTTCCAGCGACACCTCCTGCTCTTCGGCGATGCGCTGGAGAAGCCGAAAGTAGGCTCGGCCAAGCTCAAGGGTGGCCAGCGGGTCCAACGTCTCGGGCTTCACCCCGGGGCCGTCGATCTCCAGCTTCAGATGCGTGTCGTCTGCGGCAGCCACGCCGGACATGTAACACCCACGGCTGACGCTCTCCAGAAAGCACCTCGCCTTTCGAGGCCTTTCGTGGCCTTGCGTGGCCGCTCACCATCCGTGACCCGATCTCAAGTGACCACGGTGAGGAGTCAGAGCACGATGAAACCGCCTTATGAGCCCAGTCGAGATCAGCAGCGACGCGGAACTGACAACCCTGGGCCTCACCCTGGCCCTCACGCCGGTGGGCCACCTCCTCATCGTCGAAGCTGCCGAGGGCGAGGTGCCTTTGCCCGGGCACGTTGCTGCGGGAGTCGCGCAAGCCTTCCGCGGCGGCTACGCGCAGGGGCTCTTGCACCTCGGCTGGGTCGAGGCGAACGCTGTGCTGCCACCGGTGTTCGCGTTCTGGAGAGACCTGGCACGGGCCGTGGTGGCCGGGGTCTGCACGACGCCAGGCGTGGAGGAGCTCAGAGAGCTCGTCGAGCTCCCCGCTGCTGACGAAGCAGTGGAGCAGGCGGTGCGATCAGCCCCTCCGATGGCTGGTGGCGAGTACCTGGGGGTTCCGCTGCTGCAGAGGCTGCGCGGCGAGGTCCTCGAGGCGTTGCGCGCCGAGCTCCGCCGGGCGCCCGAGCAGACCGTGCAGCAGATGCTGGTCGCCCGAAACCCCGCGTGGCAAGTGGTCGGCCGCGTTCACTTTCATCTGGCTGAGAATCGCCGCGCCCCCGAGCACCCTTTCGCCTTCCTGGCCACGTACACCACGGGGCTGTCGCCTCAGGGCAAGCCGCATCACCGTGCTCTGGGCGAGGCGGTGCGCGAGTCGGCCTCGGCCGGAGACAAGCGCCGGCTGCTGTCCTTGATCGAACCCGTGCAGCGCGCCGCGGCGAAGGGCGGCTTCCTCAAGGAGCTCGTCGACTCTGGGCAGGTCTTCCACCCGCTGGTCTGGACCGCCGCGGAAGCGTACCGGTTTCTCAGCGAGGTCCCGACGCTGGAAGACAGCGGCGTGGTGGTGCGGGTGCCCGACTGGTGGAAGGCCCGGCATCCACCGCGCCCTTCCGTCTCGGTGGCCATCGGCCAGAACCAGCCGGCAGGGCTCGGCCTCGACGCGATGCTCGATTTCTCGGTGAGCGTCACGCTCGACGGAGAGACGCTCACTGACGCTGAACTCCTCGCGCTGCGGGCCGCTTCAGATGGCCTCGTGCTGCTCAAGGGCAAGTGGGTGGAGATCGATCGCCAGAAGCTCGACCAGGTGCTCGCCCACTGGCGAGGTGTTCAGCGGCGGGTCGGCGACGGAGGCTTGTCGTTCATCGAAGGCATGCGCCTGCTGTCTGGGGCTGGCATCGGTCAGCTCGGGGAGACAACCGCTGACGAGGACGCGACGCGCGAGTGGTCCGCGCTGCAGCCCGGCCCCTGGCTGGCGACGACGCTGCGCACGCTTCGTTCACCCAGTGGCGCCGACGTCGAGCCAGGTGAGGGCTTGCAGACCCAGCTGCGCCCGTACCAGCGGCAGGGCGTGGAGTGGTTGTGGTTCCTGACGCAGCTGCGCCTGGGCGCGTGTCTGGCTGACGACATGGGGCTGGGCAAGACGGTACAGGTGTTGGCGCTGCTGCTTTTGCTCGAGCAACGCAGCGCGAAGAAGCCCGCCCCCTATCTGCTGATCGTCCCGGCTTCGCTGATCGCCAACTGGAAGCTGGAGGCACAGAAGTTCGCCCCCTCGCTGCGCGTGCTGGTGGCCCACTCTTCCGAGCTGGACGGCAAGGCACTTTCTGCGGCCGAGCCCGAAGGCCTCGCTGCGGCGCAGGTCGTCATCACCAGCTATGGAACGCTGCAGCGGGTCCCGTGGATCTCGGCGCGGCGGTGGAGCCTGGTGGTGCTCGACGAGGCGCAGGCGATCAAGAACCCCGCTTCGAAGCAGACCCGAGCGGTCAAGGCGCTCACGAGCGCGGCGCGGGTCGCGCTCACGGGCACGCCGGTCGAGAATCGCCTCAGCGATCTCTGGTCGCTCTTCGACTTCCTCAACCCGGGGCTGCTCGGCACCGCCCGACAGTTCGGCGACTTCGTGAAGCGGGGCCGCGCCTTCGGGCCGTTGCGCGAGCTCACCGGGCCCTACCTGCTGAGGCGCATGAAGACCGACCGTTCGGTGATCGCGGATCTTCCCGAGAAGACCGAGCTCAAGGCGTGGTGCGGGCTGAGCAAGCGACAGGCGGCGCTCTACCAACAGTCAGTCGAAGGGCTGACCCGGGAACTGACCCAGGTAGACGGCATCAAGCGGCGCGGGCTGGTGCTCTCGTACCTGATGCGGTTCAAGCAGCTCTGCAATCACCCTTCGCAGTGGCTGGGCGACGGAGCCTACGCGCCCGCCGAAAGCGGCAAGCACGCCAGGCTGGAAGAGCTCTGCGAGGTGATCGCTTCGCGGCAGGAAAAGGTGCTCGTCTTCACCCAGTTCAAAGAGATGACGCAGCCGCTCTCGCAGTGGCTGGCTCGAATCTTCGGCCGCTCAGGCCTGGAGCTGTCGGGCCAGACCGCCATCAAGCAGCGGCAAGAGCGGGTCCGCGCATTCCAGGAGGACGAGCGGGTGCCCTTTTTTGTGCTCTCGCTGAAGGCGGGAGGCACCGGCCTCAACCTCACCGCGGCCTCTCACGTCATCCACTTCGATCGCTGGTGGAACCCGGCGGTGGAGAACCAGGCAACCGATCGAGCATTCCGCATCGGGCAAAAGCGCAACGTGCTGGTGCACAAGTTCGTCTGCCGGGGCACCATCGAAGAACGCATCGACGCGCTGATCGAGTCAAAGCAGGACATGGCCCGGGAGGTGCTCGAGGGCGGCGGCGAGCTGAAGTTGACCGAGCTGAATGACGCAGCGCTGCTGAAGATGGTAGCGCTCGACCTGCGGAGCGCTCGCCGCGAGGAGGGATAGCCATGATGTTCTGGTCCAGACGTAGAAGCCGGGGTTCTCGAGGGTCTGGGGTTCGCGGAGACGTGGCCGCGCTCGAGCAGCAGGGCACGAAGCTGCAGCCGGTGGTGATTCAGGGGCGTGCCATGGCCCACACCTTCTGGGGCAAGGCCTGGTGCGACCACATCGAGGGCTACAGCGACTTCTCGAACCGGCTGCCGCGGGGGCGCACCTATGCGCGACAGGGGGCCGTCATCGACCTCCGCATCGAAGCAGGCGCCATCCGCGCGAAGGTCAGCGGCTCGAGCCTCTACACGGTCAAGGTGGACATCGCGGTGATGGACAAGCCCCTTTGGGGAAGCCTGGTGCAGAGCTGCACCGGGAAGATCGACTCGGTGGTGGAGTTGCTTTCGGGGAAGCTGTCGACGGGCGTGATGGAGGTGTTGTGTGACGCAGAGAAGGGGCTCTTTCCCGGCCCCAGGCAGCTGAAGATGTCCTGCTCGTGCCCTGATGGTGCCTGGCTGTGTAAGCACCTCGCGGCCGTCCTGTACGGAGTGGGTTCGCGGCTCGACCATCAACCTGCGTTGCTCTTTTTGCTGCGGGGCGTCGAGCAGCTGGACCTGGTGGGTGCCGCTGGCGGCGCGCTGGGCGGGGAGCAGGCGGGCTCCGCGCTCGAGGGTGCGGATCTGTCGTCGCTCTTTGGGATCGAGCTCGACGCGGGCCTTCCGCCTGTGCCCGTGGCGCCAACGCTCGCGAAAGAGAAGCGGATGCCCCGAAAGAAGGTGCGCGTCAGCCCGTCGCCGGTTCTTCCAGAACCGCAGCGACAGGCGGCGAAGGGGTCGAAGGTCAAGGCGAGGAAGCCCCGAGGAGGCGCCCGGGACGTGTCGAACTACGACGCGAAGCTCGAAGCGCTGGCGGCTGCGCTCAAGAAGATTCTCGCCACCAGCGCGCCTTCAAAGCGTTCGTCGAAGTAGCTTCAAATGGATGGGACCCTCGGAGAAGACGACGGGGCCGCGGCCAAGAGCGCGAGCGCCACCAAACAGAACGCCGCACCCGCGTAGAACGTGAATGATGCACCCCATCGGGTCCAGAGCAGGCCCGCGAGGGCGCTCGCGAGCAGCATCGCGACGCCGGTCACCAAGCCGAAGAAGCCATAGGCGGTGCCTCGCAGATCAGCGGGCACGCGATCCGCGATCATCGTCGCCAGCAGGCCCTGGGTCATCGCCATGTGCAGCCCCCAGAGCCCGACGCCGACCAGCACAGCGACCCAGCTGCCGTTGATGGCGAGGACCAGATCGGCGCCGATGAGCGCGAGCAGGCCCAGCACCAACAACCTGCGATGGCTCACTCTGTCGGCGAGCTTCCCGAACGGGTACGCGGTGGCGGCGTAGACCAGGTTCATCGCCACCATCACCAGCGGGACGAGCGACACCGGCACCCCGCCGCCTTCGTGCGCCCGTAAGACCAGAAATGCCTCGCTGAACCGCGCAAGGGTGAAGGCCGCTCCCACCGCGACTATCCACCAGTAAGGCCGGCCGAGCCGCCTGAGGTTCTCGCGCCGAATCGGATTCTGACGTCTGGCAGAAGGCAGTGGCTCTGCCTCGCGGACGCCAAAGAGCAGCACCCCGACCGCCAGCGCTCCCGGCACGACTGCCACCCAGAAGACCGCTCGGAAGTCGTTCGCCCAGAGCAGCATCAGGCCCACTCCCAGCAGGGGTCCGATGAACGCGCCCACGGTGTCGAGCGACTGTCGCAGCCCGAAGGCCGCGCCCCGCAGGTGTGGGGGCACGAGATCCGCAACCATCGCGTCGCGCGGAGCACCGCGAACCCCCTTGCCGATGCGGTCGAGCACGCGCGCCGTGAGGACGACGCCCGTCGAAGACGCGAGCGCGAACAGCGGCTTGGTGAGCACGCTCAGCGAGTACCCGAGCAGGGCCAGCCCCTTCCGCTTCTGAAGGTAGTCGCTGAGCGTCCCTGAGAAGACCTTGACCACCAGCGCGGTGGACTCTGCCAGGCCTTCGACCAGCCCGACGACGGCGGCGCTCGTTCCCAGCGTCGTCACCATGAAGAGCGGGAGAAGGCTGTGAATCATCTCTGAAGAGATGTCCATCAAGAGGCTCACGAACCCGAGCGCCCAGATCCCAGCAGGCAGCTGTCGCAGCCCGCGCGAGACGGCAGAACTCGGGTCGCGTGCGGGGAGCGTCACTCGACGCCCGTATACCTTGAATTGATTCGTCCACCGGCGTGGCCCTGCGGGTGGCGAGGACGCAAGGCTCGGCGCATGTCGGGCCCTCCTCGACAAGTTGGCGAGCACCCGCGAGCAGCTTGACCTTGAGGCCCGTATGGCCGCCCTGGAAGAGAGGGGAAGAAGACCTTTCGCGCCGAGGCCTTTCTTCCTGGCCGTCGTGAGCGCTCTTCCATTCCTCGTTCGCTTCGTGCGGAACCAGAAAGCTCTCGAGGGGGTGTTCGGGATCGGGACCAACAAGATCGAGCCGAAGAGCGCGCGCCAAGTCGTCTCGAATCTCCAGCGAGTCGGCCATTCGTCGTGTTGTACCAACTTACGGCGGGGCGGAAGGCCAGGACTGCCCGGCTGGATCTAGCAGCCAGACCTTGAGGTGCTCCGGGTGCAGGTGCGCAAAGTCGCCATCCGTCGTGAGGAGCACGGAGCCGGTTTCAGCGGCGGTCGCTGCGATCCAAAGATCGTTCTTGCCCATCTTGTGTCCCATGCGGCGACTCAAGACGTCGATGGCCGCCTACCGATCGATGATCGGCCGTGAATTGATGTCGACGATCACCAGCTCATTGAGGAGCTCTTCGAGACGATCCCGCTTGTCTTTGCCGTGGTTGTTGTACGCCGCCAGGGAGAAGAGCTCTGCCTGGGTCACGACGCTGATCATCGGCGTCGCGGCGCGGGCTCGAAACTGGAGCGCTCCAACAATGTGCTTCCCGAGCGCGGTTTCGCGGAGGACGTGGAAGACAATATTCGTGTCGGTGAAACACCCCCGCTCGGCGGTCACGAAAGCTGCGCCAGCTGCTCGAGAAGCTGTTCCGCGGATTCGTCACCGGGCCACTTTCCGAGAAGTGCTTCGAGGCCTCCCTTCTTCGCTGGGCGCTCCGCAAGAGCAGCCGCCTGCAGGGGGCGCGGGAGGGCGCTGAAGATCTTCAACTCGCTGGCGGTCGCTGGCTCGACCCCTTCTGCGTCGATCCTCAACATCCGACCCGAGGGACGAAAGTCAGCGGTGCCGCTCACGACCACGTCCTTGCCAAACCCGGCGCGCAGGGCTTCGGCGCCGAGCTCGCGCGCGGTGCCTGCGACTTTGGCTCCATCTTCGAGCACGAGGGTGAACCGGCAGTCGCTATACCGGATGATGTCGAGCCGACCGGCAAGGCGAACCTTGCGGGGTGCGAAGCTCTGCCTTGAAAGGCGAACGACCTGCTGCAGCGACTCGACGTCCACTCGAACCAGCCGACCATTCTTGATCTCGATCGACTCGACTCCCGCGCCCAGCACTGTCCGGAAATTGGCGCACGTCTCGAGGAGCGTGTGATCGAAGGCGTCGCTGTCTGCCTTCCCTTCGAGGGCATCCTCGAGGGCGTCTTCAAAGAGCTCGAGCGGTGACTTCGTCGGATCGAGATCCTCGAACAGTTCGGCCTGACCGAACCTGTCGGGCATGGAGTCGACGAGGGCTTCCGCCCGCAGCCGGAACTCCCGCGTGCCTTGTTCCTTGCCGATCGAGACGAGCTCGAAATCGGAAGCTGCTCGAAATCGGAAGCTGCTCGAAGCCAGACTGGGGTGGGTCCACGCGCGGTGCTGCGCCCATCGAGCCGGTAGCGAAGCGATTGCTCGGCTCCCAGGACGAGGACATCGACCAGGTCCCGAAGAAGGTGACCGGACAAGCCTGATCCGCTGAAGGCGGGACCTTTGAGGGTGATGAGGTGTTCGTGAGTCATGGGGCCTCCAGTGGGGCGCGCTGCCCCTCATTCCTTATACGACCGCCGGCTGACAAGGATTCCTCGGCTGCTGGAACCCGTTGGAATTGCACGCAAGCGATCATTGGTCACTCGCCATCGAAGTCGAGCGGATGCTGGGACTTCTTCGAGCGGCGTTGGCAGGTGTTCTTTTTCACACCAGACGTGGTCGTAGGGGCAGACAGGGCTTCGAGTGCCGCGCGCTCTACGTTCAGCGCGAAGAGGCTGTCGATCACCTCGTCGTGATGAGCGCGCTCGTCCTCGGTTTCGGGCTCGGTGACCGTATGGACCTTCGCGCTTTTGGCGCGCCTTGCTCAGGTCGCCCAGACCCTATTCGGGGTCGACCGCCCCGCCTTCTTTCGCGTCGTGAACGAGATCGCGCGAAACAGCGAAGACGACATGGTTCGGAAGCGCGAGGTCCCGGTGTTCGTGCCGCACCGCAACGACCTCAGCGACGCTGCAATTGGCGCGAGCGCTGCGACCTGCGGAATTCTCATCACCGAGGACGAGCAACTCGGACTCCGAGTGAACTTCCTTCACGCAGGAGACCTTGTACGCACGCAAGCCTTCCGCGTTGATGACCTCTATCTTCGGTGGAAAGCACCACCTCCCGCGACCGACGGGGGTGGCCGGTGACGGATTCAGATCGGCGCATCCGCAGCTTTTTCGATTGGTACCGCGCACGCGTCGTGAATCTCGACCGCAGCGAGGAAGTGGGCGACGCGTTCGCGCCCGAGCGGCACGTGCTCCTCGCCGCAGGGATCGATTCGCTCGCAAAGTTCTGGGCCCAGCTGTACCCCGAGTTGCTTTCCGACCAAGCTCACCCGGCCCTGACTGCACGACTGAAACAACTGAAATAAAAAAACCGGAGCAGCCCTGTAAGCCGAGTTCTGTCCCTGAAGGTTTCCCTTCAGGCGGCGCACATTCGTCTAGGGCGTGAATTGCTCCACGCCTCATCAGCGAGCAACCCGGGAGCGTCGGGCGGACCACCCTTGCCTCTCCTTTCGGAAAAGCGCTCCCCTATTGGCTCTTGCTCCAGGTGGGGTTTGCCGTGCCGATCAACTCACGTTGATCGCGGTGCGCTCTTACCGCACCGTTTCACCCTTACCCGGCTGTGACACCGGGCGGTCTGTTCTCTGTGGCACTTTCCTGCGGATCGCTCCGACTGGCCGTTAGCCAGCACCCTGTCCTATGGAGCTCGGACTTTCCTCCCGCCACCCAACCCTGCAGTGACCGGCGTGAACCCGAGCTGCTCCGGCAACCATCGGTTAGCACACGGCGCCACGGGCGCCAGCCTGTCGTGTGGCGGCGTGGGACAATTGCGTCGCTAACGCGCCCTGAAGACGCGAAAGAGGAAGAACAGCGACGGGCCGAGCAGCACCGCGCCTGCCGCCACCGCCGGGAAGAACGCCGCGAACACCTGGGGCGGGCTCGCTGCATTGTGAAGCGAGACGTCGGGCAGCACGAAGTGGCCGCCCATCGCCGCGCCCCAGCCGATCACGACCATCGCCACCTGCGCCGCGACCGTGAATCGCGCGAGGCCGAAGCGGCGGAACCAGAGCGCCCCCAGCGTCGCGACCGCGAAGCCGAATGCGCCCAGCTGCACCGGCCACGTCCACGCAGAGCCTGACAACCGGGCGTACAGCGCGGGCGCGTCGGCACCGGCCCGAAGAAACGCGGCGAGGGCGAAGCCGGCGGCCGCGAGCTCGGCGCCGATCGCCAGACGCCGGAAGTCCGACCGCACGGGCTCGGGTGCAGCGACCGTCATGTACACGGCGGCGAGAAGCGCGAAGAGCGCGATGGCGAGCAGGCCCACGCTGACCGCGAACAGCGTCGTCCACCCGGCGAAGAAGCCCGTGGCGACCTCGCCGCCGGCGACCCGAATGGCTCCCGTCGAAAGCGCAGCCAGCGACATGCCAAGGAAGAGCGGAGTGACCACGCTCGCCACCGCGAACACCCGCCCCAGCGCCGATCGCCGCGGCTCGGGCTGCAGGCCATACGCGCGAAAGGTGAAGGCCGTGCCGCGCAGCACGATGCCGATCAACGCGGCGGTGAGCGGCAGGTGCAGCGAAATCGACATCACCGAGAAGGCGGAAGGGAACAAGGTGAACAGCGCGACCACGATGAAGATGAGCCACACGTGGTTCGCTTCCCAGATGGGAGCCAGCTCGTGCTCCAGCGCTTCCCGCTGCGCGTCACCCCTGGGGCCGCGCGCCACCAGGTGCCAGAAGCCGGCCCCGAAGTCGGCGCCGGCGGTGAGGACGTACGCGAGAAGCGCCGCGCCGATCAGCAGCCAGGCTGCCTCGGGCGCGCTCACCGCTTCACCGCGAAGACATGCTCTCGCAGCAGCACGACGACGACCGCGCCGAGCACGAAATAGAGAAGCGAGAAAGTGAGGAAGGGCACCACGAGGCCCGGCATCGGCGTCACGGCGTCGGCGGTGCGCATCAGCCCGCGAAGAATCCACGGCTGCCGCCCTACTTCCGTCACCACCCAGCCGGCTTCGAGGGCAATCAACCCGAGCGGACCTGACGCCATCACCAGAAGAAGGAAGCGCGGCGCGAACAGCTTCTTGCGCCACCAGAGAAGCGCGGCGAGCGCGCAGACGCCGAGCATCGCGGTGCCGCAGCCAACCATCACCTGGAAGGCGAGGTGAACGACGGGCACGTTCGGCCAGTCGGCGCGCGGCACCTGATCGAGGCCCACAATCTCGGCGTCCGGGTCGCCCTTGCCGAGGATGCTCAGCGCTCCTGGAATTTCGATCGCGTACTTCAGCTCGCGCGCGTCGACGTCGGGCCAGCCGCCGATGCTCAAGGGCGCTGCCCTGGTGGTGTGGAACACGGCCTCGGCGGCGGCGAGCTTGGCGGGCTGGTGCTCGGCGAGGTGCTTGGCCGAACGGTCACCGCTGAAAATCTGCAGCGGCGTGCTGATGACCGCGACCAGCAACGAAATCTCGAAGGCCTTCTTGTGAAACACGCTCGTCGGGTCGGCGCGCAGCCGCCACGCGTGAATCGCCATCACCGCGAAAGAGACGCTGGCGTACGAAGCAAGCGCGGTGTGCGCGGCCTGCGTCGGAAACGAGGCGCTGAAGAAGGCGACGTAGGGGTCGAAGTCCTTCACCTGCCCCGCCGCGTCGAGCACCAGGCCGCTGGGCGTGTTCATGAACGCGTTCACCGCGACGACGAAGACGCCGCTGGCGAGGCCCGACAACGCCACCACCGCTCCGCACAGCAGGTGCACCTTCGGGGTGAGCTTCTTCCAGCCATACAAGTAGAGGCCGAGGAAGATCGCCTCGAGGAAGAAAGCGAAGCCTTCGAGGCTGAAGGGCATGCCGATCAACGGGCCGGCGTACTGCATGAAGCGCGGCCACAAGAGCCCGAGCTCGAAGCTCAACACCGTGCCGGACACCGCGCCGACCGCGAAGAGAATCGCGGTGCCCTTCGCCCAGCGCAGCGCGAGCTCGTGAAACACGGCCTCGCCGGTGCGCAGGTGGCGCCACTGGGCGATCAGCATCAGCAGCGGCATCGCCATGCCCGCGACGGCGAAGAGAATGTGAAAGCCCAGCGACATCGCCATCTGGCTGCGCGCGGCGAGCAGGTCGTTCATTCCGGTGACGCGCGTACCGCCGCCGCGTCAACAACACAACCCAGGTGGTATGTGGCTGCCATGAACTGTTCTTCTCTGATTCTTCTCGCCGTTCTCGCGTCTGGCTGCACCGCCGCCCAGCTGAACTCGACTGGCCGCGCCTACAACTCAGTCGAGAAGACCGTGGCCACCGTGCTGATCAGCGACGCGCAGGAAGACGCGCTGGGCCAGCAGATCCACACCGAGCTCGACACCGCGACGCCCGAGAAGCCTGCGCTGAAGTACGTCTCTGACCCGGTCATCACCCAGTACGTCGAAGGGTTGATCGGCAAGCTCACGCCGATCGCGAACAAAGATCGCACGGCGAACTGGAAGGTGTTCGTGATCGACGACCCGAAGACGGTGAACGCGTTCGCGACACCGGGCGCGCAGATCTACGTCTACACGGGCCTGCTGCTGACGGCGACGACGGAGGCCGAGGTCATCGGCGTGCTGGGCCACGAGCTCGGCCACGTCGTCGCGCGGCACTCGGCGCGGCAGCTGGTGAACATGTACGGCATCAACGCGATCAGCGAGATGGCCCTGGGCAAGCAGCCGGGCACCGTCGCGACGATCGCCGCCGCGATCATCGGGAACGGCACGATGCTCGCCCACAGCCGCAGCGACGAGAACGAGGCCGACACCTACGCGGTGAAGTACTCGGCGGCGGCGGGCTACGACGCCAGCGGCATCGCGGGCTTCTTCGAGAAGCTGATCGCCACCCAGGGCAACACGCCCCGCATCCTGACGTGGATCTCGACGCACCCGGCTCCGGCCGATCGCATCGCGCTCGTGAATCAGCAGGTGATGGATCAGGGCCTCGCCGGCCGCGGTGAAGTCGGCGCCGAGCGCCTGGCGCCGATCAAGGCCCGCATTCCCAAGTGAGCCCTTCTGGGTAGCAAACCCGCGCGCCGCCCGAGGTGGACCAGGCGTGCTCCAGCCGCTGCGACGCGGCTGTCACACCGCTACCGCTTGCGCTTCTTCTTGGCGGGCGCCGGTGCAGACAGCTTCGCCACCAGCGCCTTCAGGTCTTCCGCGTCTTCGGCTTCCGGCACCGCGCGCAGGTAGATGTTGAGCATCTGCAGCGCGCCCTTCTTGTCGTTCGTCACCGCCAGCGAACGACCCAGCCCGCGGTACGCCGCCAGGTATGCCGGGTATGTCTTCATCGACGCGCGGAAGAACTTCACCGCCGCCTTCCCGTCTTTCGCGTCGAGCCGCGCAGTCCCCTTCTCGGCCAGCGCGCGCGCCTTTGCGATCACCGCGTCGTTGGTCCCCGGCACGGGCGGCGAAGGCTTGTCGGGGTAGTCGAGCACCACCGGCTTTCCGGCCAGCAGCATGGGTGCTTCGAGGGGAACAGGCGTGGGCGCGACCGGCTCGGGCGTAGCAGCCGGCTCGGGTTCAGGCGGAGGCTTCGCGACGATCGGCTCGGGCCGCGGCGGCAGCTCGATCACCGTCGGGGTCGTCGTCCGCAGTGAGAAGTACAGAACGAGCCCGACCAGCAGCACCGCCACCGGCACTGCGATGATCAGAATCAGCTTCAGCTTCGCGTTCGGAGCCGGCGTCTTCGGAGCGACCACTTGCGTCCGCCGCACCGGCTTCTTCTCGACCGGCATCGGCGCCGCCGCGACAGTCGCCTCGCCGGGCTCCTCCACGGCCTGCAGCGACGGCCCCGTCGCGTTCGTCGCCACCGGCTCGAGCGCAGCGGTCTGGCCCGTCGGTGGATCATCGATGGGGCGCAACGAAGCGGCGGTGATGTTCGTCGGGGCCGGCTCACCAATTGGCTCGAGCGCGGTCGCGGTCGCGTTCGAAGACTCACCTTCCACCGGCTTCCGCGCCAACACCGTGGGCATCGGCGGCGTCGGCACCGGCCTCAAGATCGCGTCCGAGATCGACGCCATCGGCGGAGGCGGTTCCTCGAGCGACTTCGGCACCGAGGGGAATGCGCCCGTCGTGCTCCCCGCGGGGCGAGGCAGCGCGGCGAAGGAGCCCGTCAGCGGCTTGGCGCGCGTGACTGCCGCGAAAGAGCCGGTCGTCGAGGTCTTCAGCGGCGTCGCTGCGGGAAACGAGCCGGTCGCGCCCTTCGATGGCAGGGGCGTCGCGGCCGGAAATGAGCCGGTGCCGCTGGTGCGAGGAAGCGGAGCAGGCGCGTTGAAAGGCGCGAACAGCGACTGCGTCTGCATTGGAATCGGCTGCGCCCTCGGAAACGAGCCGGTGCCTCCGGTGCGAGGCAGAGGAACAGGCGCTGCGTTCGGGCGAACGAGGGTGTCGTCGATCCACGACGGCATTCCCTGCGTGCGCTGACTCGCTGAGGGTGCGTCGACGCGCGTTGCTTCGGCTGAGAAGGGCCCGACGTTCGTCGCGTCGGACCACTGGTGCTCGGGGGGAATCGCACCACCGGCAGCGTCGAGCCAGCTGGGCGCCGACGCCTCGGTGGGTACAGACGGCGCGGGGCGCGGCAGCTCGGTGGCCGTCGCGTCTGACCACGGCGAGCGCGACGCAAGCGGCTGCGACGGGCGGCGCGGCAGGGGCGCGATGCCAATCGGAGCGGCCGGCAAGATGCCCGAGCCCGAGGTGAACTGGGACGTGCTGGGAAGAATCGGGCGGGGCGCGCTGGACTTCGGAGTCGGAATCGCCGCTCCGTTCTTCCAGGTCAGCGCGACAGAACAGCCGACACAGCGGAAGTGCGTTTCGGGAGGACCCGCCACCACCTCGGGCGGAAGGGGCTCGTCACAGAGCGGGCAGACATCAGACGTGCTCACGACCGAACGAGACCTCCAGAACCTTGCTGGTGCCCGAAGCTTAAGCGGCGGACGTGGCACCTGCACATTCAGCGCTGCGCCACAGGGTGCAACAGACCGTTACGTCCTTGACCTCGGCAACGCATCCGCCCGCGCTTTTCGCCACGCCTGAATCGCCAGCATCACGAAGCCGAGGCCGAACATCGCCTGCATCGCCATCGACCCGCTGCCGCCGCCGTAAATCATCCGCTCGAGCGACCGCAGCGTCGACAACAAGCCCAGGGTCCCGCAGACGAAAGCAAAGAAGTACCAGAGGAAGCGCATGTCAGTAGACGACCTCCGCGCGATCGAACACGCGCGTCAAGAGCGCCAGCAGGCGATCTGCCTCGGCGGCTGAGAACCCGGCGACGTGCGGCGAGTCGAGGTCGAGGACGGCGCGAAGCTCGCCACGGGCGACCACGGGAAGCACGAGCTCTGACCTGCTGCGGTCGTCGCACGCGATGTGTCCCGGGAAAGAATGAACGTCGTCGATGTGCTGCACGGTCGCCGTTCGCGCGCATGCCCCGCAGACGCCGCGCGCGAAGTCGATGCGCAGACAACCCATCGAGCCCTGGTACGGGCCGACCGCGAGCGTCGACTGCAGCGCGACCGCGTCAGTCTCACCTTCCAGCACGGCTTCGATCTGCGGCAGCGCTTCGTCCAGGCGGGCGAGCCGCTGCGCTTCCGGCAACAGCGTGCCGCGAGCGACAGCGGACAGGGCGATTCCTTCACTCATCGGCGGCAGCATCGAGCCCCGCTGGCCCTTCACCGTCGTGCGGCGCGCGGCGATGCGCGCGCAGCGATCGATGCGAAGCCCGGCACGCTCGACGGGCTGGTCGCGCTCGCCGACGCGCAGGAAGCCGATGGGCAGAAAGACGCGCCGTGGCCGCCTCTCTCAAGATGAGCGGGGTTCTGCCTGCCGGAACACCTGGTGCGCCTCGACTTCGTGCGCGGGCAGCGTGCCGAGAATCGCGCCGACGGCCCAGTTGAGCGGCGGGGTGCGGTGCTTGGCCCAGAGGCCGCGGGCGCCGGGCGTCGCTCCGAGGCGCGTCTTCGGTTCTTCGGCGGTGCGGCCCATCGAGATGCTCGCGCAGCCCCACGCGATTCCCTGCTCGATAATCGACGTCAGCAGGCGCAAGTACAGCGGCGCGTCGACTGACTTGTCGTAGCCCAGGTAGTAGCCGACGCACGCGTCGCCACTGCGCAGACACACGCCGAACCCATCGAGGCGACCGTCGCGAAGAATGCCGGTGGTGACGCAGTCGGCCCCGAGGCGACGCTGAAGCTCGACGAAGAAGCGGCCCGACAAGCGCAGCGGGCGAACGTCGGCAGCAGCCCAGACCTGCCCGTACAGCGCGTCGACCCGCGCGCGGTTGGCCTCGAGCTCTTCGAGCGTCAGCGGCCGGACCTCGTAGCCGGCTGCGGCGATCGCCTCTGACGTCTTCTTCACCGCGCGGCGGCGCTTCGAGGCGAGGCACGCGAGGTAGCCATCGAGTGACCTCCAGCCTGCGTCGACGGTGAGCAGCATGTCGGGGCCCGACGGCACGCGCTGGTAGCCCTGCTTGCGGAGTGCGGCGTCGTCGTCTTCGGTCGCCGCGTCCTTCACGAAGGACACGTTCACCGAGCCTTCGGCTTTTTCGAAACGGCGAAGGCGATCGATCAGCGCCAACGCTTCCTTCCACACCAGCGCGCGGTCTGCGCCGTCGGCGATGACGAGCCCCGTCTCACCCCACGCGGCGAGATTTCCGAGCACCCACGCGCGCTCGTCGAGCAGCTGCGCCATGCCGGAAAACCCCTTCTTCTTCGCCACCGCCGAACGGCCCTCGACACGCACCAACTGCAGCTGCAGCGCGGCGATCGGCGCTTCGTCCAGGTACATCAGCGCGTAGCGCGGCGACAGGTTCTCGGGGGTCGCGGCCTCGATCGCCGTGAGAAACGGACGCTGCATGAAGACGCCCGCCTTCACGGTGAGCGCGTCCCACGCTTCTGTGTCGAGGTGGTTCACCCGTTCGGCGAGGGCAAGCTGCACGCTGCGCTTCGGCTTGGTCATGCGAGGTCCAACGCGACAATTTCCGGCCCATTCCGCGTGCGCAGAACACCGCGCATTCGCGACCAGATGTCTGGCGGTTGCGGCCCTACTTCGAGCGCGTGGCTCAGAGCACCCGCCCGGTGACGATGAATCCGAATTTCGTGAGTGCCATGCGAAAGGAAGGTCGCACGGCCCGGGAAATATCAGGGAAATTGGCGGCTGCGGCGACGGCGGAGCATCGCTGCAATGAGGGCCAGCGCCGTGAGCTCGGCGCCCGCACCCGCGGAGCAACCACACCCACCCCCGCCGCTGCTGCCGCCGCCGCCCGTGCCTGCGGTTCCGCCGCCCGTGCCTGCGGTTCCGCCGCCCGTGCCTGCGGTTCCGCCGCCGGTTCCGCTCCCGCCGCCGGTTCCGCTCCCGCCGCCGGTTCCGCTCCCGCCGCCGGTTCCGCTCCCGCCGCCGGTTCCGCTCCCGCCGCCGGTTCCGCTCCCGCCGCCCGGTCCGCTCCCGCCGC
>Ga0105048_10000302_pt1 | contig 73646 bp, 59 predicted proteins | sample MAT05_FD_78382 | JGI IMG/M metagenome (GOLD analysis project Ga0105048, IMG submission 78382) | Freshwater microbial communities from Lake Fryxell liftoff mats and glacier meltwater in Antarctica - MAT-05 | ecosystem: Environmental > Aquatic > Freshwater > Ice > Liftoff microbial mat | place...
AGGTGATCCAGCTGGGATTCGAACCCAGGACCCCATCCTTAAAAGGGATGTGCTCTACCAGCTGAGCTACTGAATCGGTGATTGTTTTTCTTAACGGGTTGCAAAGATAAAGAGTAATATAAGAAAAGCAATATGTTTGCTTAAAAAAAACAATAAAAAAAAGGTGTCTTTGATTAATTATTTAATTACCAATATTTTAATAATTTGTATCACAATTAAATGCTATGTCTGGAATGTATTAAACTGCCCAAAATCCTTTTAACAAACATGGGTCCTTCATAAATAAAGCCACTGTATACCTGTATAAGCACTGCTCCTGCTTCCATTTTTTCCATTGCATCCTGTGCAGACATAATACCTCCAACTCCTATTATCGGAAGTGAGTGATCTGTTTTCTCATAAATATAACGGATAACTTCATTTGAGCGGTTTTTCAATGGAGCACCAGATAAACCGCCACTTCCAATTGAATGGATAAGATCTGCCGGACTATTTAGATTGTCTCTTTTAACAGTCGTATTTGTGGCAACAACTCCATCAATTTTTAATTTCTGAATGATTGAAATTGCTTGATCAATTTGAATAAAATTTAAATCCGGAGATATTTTAAGTAAAACTGGCTTTTTAACCATTTTTAAAGCTCGTTTTTTAATTATTTCAGTCAGAATGGCTTCCATGACATCCTGATCCTGAAGCTTATCTATTTCGCCAGTATTTGGACAGGAAATATTAATTACAAAATAATCAACGTGATCATATAGTTTTTCAAAGCAGTAAACAAAGTCATCAACAGCGTTTTCGTTTGGTGTATTCGTATTTTTACCAATGTTTCCACCAATTATTAATCCGGGTTTACGATTTTTAAGCCTTTGCACTGCAGCATCAACTCCTTCATTGTTCAATCCCATTCTATTGATCAGGGCTTTGTCCTTTTTAAGGCGAAAGGATCTTGGTTTAGTATTTCCTGGCTGGGGAAGTGGAGTAATAGTGCCAATCTCAATGAAACCGAAACCAAAACAGCTAAATTCTTCAAAGAATCCTGCATTCTTATCAAAGCCTGCTGCTAGTCCAACGGGGTTTTTAAAATGAAGACCCATAAAGTCTGTTCCAAGTGATGGATGCTCCTGACAAAATAGCTTCCTCAAAAGCTTTGCTGCAAAAGGAATTCGGTATAGTAATTTAACAGTTCCTACAAGAAGTTCATGAATTTTCTCTGGAGAGATAAGGAACAAAAGAGGACGAAGAAATGCTTTGTACATGAAATTTTCCTACAAAGTTAATATTTTACCTCTTATGATTCAAATTTTGATTCGATAGTATTCACGTATTTGGGTGGTAATCAGAAAAGGTTTTATCAGTATAAAATATAAGAACTTTTTCAATTCGTTTTCCAGCAATTTTCGGCGTACCTCCGTGTATTTCAGTAAGTATCTCAGGGGAAATAATTGGGTTTTCAGCCGATTTAACCTCATTAGATTTGTCTATTTGGGATATTTCAGACTCAGCTTCATGAATATCAGTTTCTTTTTTAGTATTAATAACCGGATCAAACAGACTGGGCTGAACATGAATATCATTTTTATACATCAACCCTTTGCCACGCAGCAACCAGTCAGGATTTAAAGAAGGGAAACTATCAAGAATTTTGATGATAAAATCATAGCTTGGCTTGTTCCTTCCTGAGAGAATATGAGAAATACTCGAGCGCTGAACTCCGATACGCTCAGCAAAACGAGTTGGGTTTATACCCTCGGCCTGTAGTAATTGAACTAATCTGCTTTCCATTTTGTAAAGTCTAATGTTACAAATGTACAATTAATATAATTCACATGTGTAACTTATATGTTTACATATGTGGCTTAATAGCGTGTTACAAATGTAACTTATCCGATTGAGCGCGAAATCCATTTGATAAGTACTAAGTACTTTTTATTAATCTAGAATATCATATACATGATCCTGGAGTTTTTCCTGCATTACCTCGCCGATACTATGAAGCGTTTCTAAATACTCATACTTCATTGATACTACCAATTGGTAATAGACTAGTTGAACTATCAATTAGAGCATTTATAAGCCTTAAATTGCCTGAATTCATAAGTTCTTGATATTCTTCCAGGCGATTCAGATAGTATTTACTGTTCATCGCATATTCACTGCTAATTTAAGCGAGGAACAGACGTAGTTATGGTATAAAACCATTCCACTTTAATATATATAGTTCAAATAAATAATGTAAATAACTGGTTAATAGTAGTATAAATTAATAAAACACGTGTTTTTATCTCATTTTCGCCTATAATTTGCTTTTTAACGGTATTTTTACTTTATATATGATTTGTAAAATACTGAATATTAGCTTTATAAAATGTACAAATAAATGAATAATCTAACTGTTTACAAATAACACTTTCTTTAAAGAATAACCATACCTCGACTTACACAAATGTGACTCTTCTGTTTCAAATACGCGGTTACAGTTGTTAATTTCGAGTAATCATTTACATATGTGTCTATTGGTTGGGTGATATTAGAGTGTACATTTGTAAATAAGTGGTTAATGTAAATTGTAGGTGTAACAAAATCAAACAGCTTTCTCACTCATTAATCACCATAACATACCTCTACTCTTCCTAGGAATTGTATGACATTAATATCTTTAATGTTTGGTTACATAGAAAACAGTGAATTTGTTATAAATGACTGTTTGCAGGAAATCGCACTGTTAACACTAAAAGTCTTAATAATTAAGTGTTTACGCTGAAATGAAAGCTGTTTTATCGCTTAATTAAGCGTCTGAGAATAGGATAATTGAGCATTATCTTATTGTTAAGCCAGAATATTGAACTATTCCGAGGGAATTATTTAATTAAACTAGAGCGTCGAACAGTATCTCGACCGGATGAAAGGCATTGGCACCTGTTCCATCCTTAATCTGATGTCTGCAACTTGTTCCTGATGCTGCAAATATTGTTTCTTTACTCGCCTTTCTGATAGATGGAAAAAGAACTAGCTCTCCTACCTTAATGGATAAATCATAATGTTCCTTTTCATAACCAAATGATCCTGCCATTCCGCAACATCCTGATTTGATTTCTTCAACTTCATAGTTAACCGGAAATTTGAGCATCCCTATACTTGGAGTGGTTGAAGCAATAGATTTTTGCTGACAATGGCCGTGAAGTCTGATAATACGTTTTTCCTTTGTAAACATTGATGCGCTGATTTTACCGTTTTGCATCTCCTTATATAAGAATTCATCAATAAGAAACACATTTTTTGCCAACTCATTAGCTTCCTCCTGCATTTTCCCTCTTAGCAAATCTGGATATTCATCGCGGAAACTTAGTATTGCAGATGGTTCAATTCCAACCAATGGCGTTTCAGATGATATTATACTTTTATACAGAAGCACATTTTTAGCGGCAATTTTGCTAGCGGTACGAAGTAATCCCTTTGAAATAAATGTCCTCCCACTGTCTGTAAAGGAAAGAACTTTTACTCTATAATTCAATCGGTTAAGCAGTTTAATAGTCTTAATACCAATAGCCACGTCATTATAATTGGTAAATTCATCAATGAACAAAAAAAGCTCTGAGGAACCATCGGGCACAGTCTTATTCAAATTTTCTAGATTCTTTGCAACCCACGATAGCATTGTTTGTTCTGATAGCTTTGGAATGCTCCTTTCGGGTGCGAAACTCAATATTCTTTTTATTACACTCGATGAGAGTCTGTTTCCAGCAAAGAAATTGAACACCGAAGGAGCAATCATTCCTATCCTATTAATACTTGAAATATAGGCAATCATTCTGGTTCTCAGAGGAATACCGTTTGAATCATAATAGTGTTGCAAAAACTCTGCTTTGAATTTCGCCATGTCTACATTTGACGGGCATTCTGCTTTACAGGCTTTACATGAAAGACATTGGTCCAGAACTTCATAAATCTCATGATGGTTGAAAGGGTTATTCTTTTTTGAGTTTGTTATCATCTCCCGAAGGATATTAGCTCTTGCGCGGGTTGTTGATTTTTCATCCCTCGTAGCCATAAAACTAGGACACATTGTACCACCAATAACCTCTGTTTTTCGACAATCAGCTGAGCCATTACATTTCTCAACTGAAGGCATGAACCCTCCGTCTTTACTGAAGTCGAAAATGGTTTCAACTTTGATTTCCTTTGCGCCTAGCGTATAACGGAGATTTGTATTCATTGCAGGGGTATCAACGATTTTTGACGCGTTGAAAACAGAGTTTGGATCCCAAGTCTTTTTAAGCTCTTTGAACCATGAATAAATCTCTGTTCCTACCATAATTGGTATAAACTCTCCACGTAGCCGGCCATCCCCATGTTCCCCGCTTAAGGAACCTCTATACTTTTTAACAAGTCGGGCCGATTTTTCTGCTAAAATCCTGAAGATTTTGACATCTTCAATGTCTTTTAAGTTCAAAATAGGTCGTAAGTGCAATTCTCCAACCGAAATATGAGCATGGTAAACACATTCGAGTTTATGGGATTTAAGTATTTCATCAAAATCCCTGATATATGCTTCCAGAACTTGCGGATTAACAGAAGTATCTTCGATTACCGAAACGGGTTTTGCATCGCCTGGCATATTTGAAAGTACGCCCAGTCCAGCTTTCCTTAGATCCCATACTTTCTTTATGTCATTGCCGGTAACAAAAGGAAAATGGAACCCAAGCCCAGCTGCGCGCATTTCCACTTCCATATCAACTGCAATAGATTTGATCTCATCCATGCTTTCTCTTGCAAATTCAATCATAAGAATGGCTCCCGGATCTCCTTGAACGAAAAACCGGTTTTTGCGTTGTTCAATATTTTCCCTGGTTAGCAGAAGTATTTTGTCATCCATAAGTTCTACGGCACCGGGTGAATATTTCAAAGCAATCAGATTTCCCCTTATTGCCTCCATAACCGTGTTAAAATGAACGCACACCAATGCTTTCTGTGCTGGAGGTACTGGAGTAAGCTTAAGTTTTGCTTCTGAAGTAAAAAAAAGTGTTCCTTCGGAACCCGTTAGCAATTTACAAAAGTTGAATTTCTTGTCACTGCTATTTCTAAATACTTGACAATCTGATAATTCATCAAGTGCAAATCCAGTATTTCTTCGTACAATTGACTTATCTGGAAATTCCTTATCAATTAGCTCAAGTTTTTTAGGATCTGAAAGAAGGTGTCTGATATGGTTGTATATTTTGCCTTCCAAACTGGGAAGCTTGCATTTAGCATCAAATCCATCTGAATCAATATCTCCAAAAACCACTCTACTTCCATCGCTTAGATAACCGGTGATTTCAAATGTATGCTCCCTGGTTGTGCCGTATATCAATGAATGTAAACCACTGCTATTATTTCCTAACATTCCCCCAATCACGCAACGGTTTGAAGTGGATGTTTCCGGAGCAAAAAACAATCCATAAGGTTTTAATGCTATATTCAATTCATCAAGTACAATTCCAGGTTCTACTCTGACCCATTTTTCTTCCGTATTAACCTCAAGAATATGATTCAGATAGCGGGAAATATCTACAACTATTCCGTTCCCAACAACCTGTCCAGCTAATGAAGTTCCAGCGCCCCTGGGTATAAGAGTGATATTGTTCTGATTAGCAAATAAAATCAGTTTCCGAATATCATTTTCTGATCGAGGAAGCACTACTGCTAAGGGCTTCTCACGGTATGTTGATGCATCGGTGGAATAAATATGAAGACTTGACGAATCTGTAAATAGTTCACCTTCAATTTCGGATTTTAAGGAGACTAATGCATTTTTTTTAAGCTCTTGAATATCAGTAGAATGCATGGAGTGTAAATTTTAGCTTATAAATGATATTGTTGCGCTAAAGATATCAAAACTAATTTTAATTAGAGATTTTTAATGAGTTGTACCAATTGATTACTATTTCAACTCAATAATTATGACATTGAAATTCGAAAATTGCAATATTTATAAGGATTTACGAGAGAATTCGCCTTATTTAAAGTGCAAAACAGATAAATAAATAGAAATAATAGAAATTTAACCGATATTCAAATCCTTTGGTAAATGAACAATATTACAATAATACAGCGTGTAATATCTTAATATTAACATTTTTAGGTAGTTAACAAGCGCTTATAAAAAGGATTGATAGACAGAATTTTCCAAAAAAGAATATAGATTACTCGCTTTTTTTCAATCTCTTTCTATCATTTTCATCCAGAAGAATTTTACGTAAACGAATCGATTTTGGTGTAATTTCCAAATATTCATCTCCATGTATATATTCCATTGCTTCTTCCAGAGAAAACCGGACAGGTGGGGTCAGATTTGCCTTATCATCAGTACCTGATGCACGGATATTCGTCAGTTTTTTAGTTTTTGTAACGTTAATTACCAGATCTTCCTGTCTGGTGTATTCACCGATTACTTGACCTGCGTATATTTCTTCTCCCGGGAAAATAAAAAACTTACCTCTATCCTGCAGTTTATCAAGAGAATAAGCAATAGCAGTTCCTGTTTCCATAGCGATGAGGACACCATTACGACGGTTCAGTATTTCGCCTTTCCATGGCTCATATGCCTTAAAACGATGTGCTATTACAGCCTCACCTTCAGTTGCTGTGAGGATAGGATTAGTAAGCCCGATAATCCCTCTAGCTGGAATATCAAAATTCAGAATAATGCGATCGTTTTTAGTTTCGATATTAACTATTTCTCCCTTTCTACGACTAACCACTTCGATTACCTTTCCCGAAAATGCTTCCTTAACCTGAACCGTAAGAGTTTCAATAGGCTCATTCTTTACTCCATCAATTTCCTTTATAATAACCTTAGGTTGACCTAATTGAAACTCATATCCTTCTCTTCTCATAATTTCAACCAGAATAGATAAGTGCAAAATTCCCCTACCAAAAACGAGTAAACGTTCTGGAGAATCAGTTTCTTCCACTCTTAGTGCAAGGTTTTTTTCAATCTCCTTGAACAGGCGATCTCTTATGTGTCTCGATGTAAGAAAAATACCTTCTTTACCGTAAAAAGGTGAATTATTAATGGTGAAAAGCATGCTCATAGTAGGCTCATCAACATTAATTCTCTTTAAGCCTTCAGGATTTTCAAAATCAGCAATAGTATCACCGATTTCAAAATTATCTAGTCCAAGCACCGCACAAATTTCACCTGATTCTATTTCAGTTTTAACTTTTTCTTTTCCAAGCCCTTCAAAGCGATACAATTCTTTTACCACTGATTTTTGAATTCGACCATCACTTTTCATAACAGCAACAGTCATTCCGCCCTTAATTGAACCGCGGGTTATTCGGCCAACAGCGATACGGCCGAGATAAGTGGAATAATCCAAAGAGCTGATTTGAATCTGGAGAGTTCCAGGTTGTTTTTTTGGAGGCTTAATATAGGAGATTATGGTATCCAGCAAGTAGCTAATATCAGTGGTGGGCTTACGCCAGTCTTCAGCCATCCAACCTTCTTTAGATGATCCATAAACTGTAGGGAAATTAAGTTGTTCTTCTGTAGCATCCAAACTAAACATTAAGTCAAAAACCATTTCCTGAACGTCTTCCGGATTGCAATTTGGTTTATCAACCTTATTAATAACCACAATTGGTTTTAAATCTAATTCAAGAGCTTTTTGTAGCACAAATCGGGTTTGGGGCATAGGACCTTCAAAGGCATCTACTAAAAGCAAAACCCCATCAGCCATATTAAGCACCCTTTCCACTTCTCCCCCAAAATCCGAGTGTCCTGGAGTATCTATAATATTGATTTTAGTGTCCTTGTATCGGACTGAAACGTTTTTGGAAAGAATAGTAATTCCTCGTTCCCTTTCCAGATCATTCGAATCAAGAATTAAATCCTGAATTTCCTGATTATCACGGAACAGGTTAACCTGATGTAAAATTCTATCAACTAATGTGGTTTTTCCATGATCGACATGGGCAATAATTGCGATGTTTCTTATTTCGTACATTTCTTATAAATTCGGTCCCTAAAAGAATTCGCAAAGGTAATCTATTAAATGATGCAAAAGTTAAGTTTATATTAAACTTCTGCTTTTTTCAATTATTTAGATTTAAAGGAATCACGTTTAATAGGTTTTGTCATCATACTATTTTCGGTAAAAATTTGTGCTTTCAAAAATTTTATCAGCAGATTTTGCTATAAAGCCCGAGAATAATTTCCCTGTTGAATCTGAATGCCTTTCTGCAAATTCATAATAACAAGAAGGAATTTCATATATACCCTCACAAAACTGGATTTTCACAAGATCTGCAATTGTGCTTGACTGTCGGAGCAGCTCTTCTTTGGATCCTTTTATTTCTCCTCCAGTACTATTTAGAATAATACCGTTTGATTTTAGGAATTCATTTACAAGTTCTATAGAATTGTATTTTTTTAGTGCATTAATACTTATTGTAAAATGATTTGCCCTAAAGCCAAAAACATATACCCATGCAGCATATTCAGACTCTTTAAGAAGCTTTATATATGTATTATAGGAAGGTCTATCAATTAAAGCACCAGTAAAGATTAAGTCATCTGATTTTAATACATTTTGCGGGATTGAATTAATATACTTATTTATTACCTCTTTTATATCTTGGGAGAACTCATCAAGTATTAATTCAGAAATAAAGACTCTGGGTGCATTTGCATCATCTGCATGTTCAAAATGTCGCGCAATGAGATGTTTTTCTTTAAAAAAGTATTCCCCCTTTTCAACATATCCGTTTTGAATAAAAATTCGAGACAAAACATTAATATTTAATCGAGAGTCGTTAAAAGTTCTAAACGCAATGTGATCATTTTTAACTTGTTCGCCTTCATTTGCAAACAGATTGAAAATTTTCTCTATAGAGGGATTTTGGTTTTTGTAGTTGGTCCATAAACGGTCAAATACTTCATTATAATTCATAATTATTGATTTTTGTTTCTAATAATAAAAGAAAACGGAATAGTTTCCGGTAAAATAAAGTCAGCAATTCATTGTTATTCCTAATTAAAACAAACGAATTCAAGAATTGATCAAATGAACAAATTGTTTTACAACAGTTTTAAGACCAATATAAATTAGCTTACCTGATTATGAATGTAGATTTTTTTAACTAATTTTGGAATCAGTACATTATTAATATAAATAATTGATATTCAATGGATTTAATACAAATTATAAAGGAAAAAGCAAAACAACATCAGATGCGGATTGTTTTACCAGAAGGCGAAGAAGAAAGAACTCTTAAAGCTGCCGATATTATTATAAATGAGGCTCTTGCAAGGATTTATTTAATTGGAGATCCTGCAGTAATCTCTAAAAAAGCAAGTGAATTTGGATTAAAGAATATTAGCAAGGCTGTTATTGTAAATCCCAAAAATCACGAAAATAAAACTAAGTATATCAACCTTATGGTTGAACTTAGAAAGAGTAAAGGTCTCACACATGATGAAGCTTCCAGATTAATAGAAGATCCCCTTTATCTTGGAACACTTATGATTAAAGCCGGTGATGTAGATGGTGAAGTAGCAGGTGCAATAAATGCAACTGGAGACGTGCTAAGGCCTGCATTTCAATATGTAAAAACAATGCCGGGAATTTCAGTAGTTTCAGGTGCATTTATAATGATTCTTAAGGATAAAGAGTTTGGAAATGACGGTTTAATGGTTTTTGCAGATTGCGCTGTGCATCCTGATCCAACCGACAAAGAACTGGCTGAGATTGCTGTAGCCACAGGAAAAACTACACGAGCAATTGCTGGTTTTGAGCCAAAAATTGCAATGCTTAGTTTTTCAACTAAAGGAAGTGCTAAACACGCCATGGTTGATAAGGTAGTTAGTGCCACAAGAATTGCAAAGGAAATGGACCCTTCTTTAATGATAGATGGTGAACTTCAAGCCGATGCAGCAATTATTGAAGCTATTGGCAAAAGTAAAGCTCCGGGAAGCGAGATTGCAGGTAAAGCAAATGTTCTGGTTTTCCCAAATCTTGAATCAGGTAATATAGCATACAAACTTGTACAAAGGTTTGCACATGCTGAAGCTATTGGCCCTATTTTACAAGGCATGGCTGCTCCAATTAATGACTTATCAAGAGGATGTTCAGTAAGTGATATTGTAAATCTGGTTGCAATTACAGCAAATCAGGCAGCTGGAATGAAATAAACATTTTTAAGCATAATTATAAAATATATTGTAACATGTCTGAAACATTAGACGATTTTGCGTTAAGCAAACGAATTCAAAAAAAAGGTAGTATTCAGAAAGTTGGTATCATTGGGTGCGGAAGTATGGGGCAAGAAATTACCCGAACCGTTGCGCAACATGGAATGGATGCAGTTTTTATTGAAATCAGCGAAGAAAAAATAAAAGAAGTTTTTGCCCAAATCAATGAGCACCTTGATGAGGTAATTAATCAATGGGGACTAACAGTTGGCGAAAAACGTATTATTCTTTCACATATCAAAGGATCAATAGACTACAACGATATCAGAGATGCTGACCTGGTTGTTGAATCAATAAATTCTCAAAAACCAGGTACTAACATAGAAATGAGAAAGGATATTTTCAGAAAAATTGAAGAAGTTATTCCTGATGATGTTGTTATTACATCTAACAATTCCACCTTGATGATTTCTGAGATTGCCAGTGTTTTAAGGCATCCTGAAAGAGCCGTTGGTCTTCATTTTATATCACCAACCTCATCAATTAAAATTGTTGAAGTTATAAGAGGCATTGAAACAAACGATGCGAGCTTTGATTTTGTAATGAAATTCTCAAAAATGATTGAGAAACAGGCCATTATAATTAATGAATCTCCTGGTCACATAAGCAGCAGACTAATTGTTACTTTAATTAATGAATCATGCGAAATACTTATGGAGGGAGTCGGTACTGTTCAAAGTATTGATACGACCATGAAAATGGGCTATGGCCTTCTTTTCGGGCCTTTTGAAATGGCTGACAGAATTGGTCTTGACAATTTATTAAAATGGATGGATAATCTTTATGCTGAATTTGGATTGCAGAAATTCAAGGCAAGCCCTATTATTAAAAGGTTAGTCAGAGCGGGATACCATGGTTATAAAACTGGCAAAGGGTTTTATAAATATGAGCATGGTAAAATAATCAGTCAGGCAATCACTGCCACTGAGTTTAATTAATATCATTTACGTAAATACATTATAAAAAATGAAGATCATAGTATTAAACTGTGGAAGTTCATCAATAAAATATCAGTTATTTGACATGTCCACTGCAGATGTTCTTGCAAAAGGAGTGGCTGAAAAAATTGGATTACATGGTTCATTCATAAAACATGAACGAATGGATGGTTCCAAAGTAAAAATTGACGGTGAAATTCTGGATCACGAATCAGGTATTGAATATATCCTTGGAATATTAAAAAGTGAAAAATACGGTAGTATCAAAAGTTTCGATGAAATCGATGCTGTTGGCCATCGTGTTGTTCATGGAGCTGAATCTTTTAAGGGAAGTGAGTATATTACCGATGAAGTTATTAAAAAGATTGAAGAATGTATTGACCTTGCTCCTCTTCATAATCCGCCAAATCTCAAGGGGATTCTTGCTATGCAAAGTCTTTTGCCTGATGTACCTCAGGTTGGCGTTTTTGACACAGCATTTCACCAGACTATGCCCGCTGAGGCATATATGTATGCCATACCATTTTCATTATATACAAAATACGGACTTAGAAGGTATGGCTTTCATGGATCAAGTCACAAATATGTTTCAGTTCGCGCAGCTGAAATTCTTGGTAAGGATATTAAGGATCTTAAGATGATAACCTGTCATTTAGGAAATGGTGCATCAGTAGCAGCAATAAAGGGTGGCAAATCAATTGACACGTCCATGGGCTTAACTCCTGTTGAAGGTTTAATAATGGGCACACGTACAGGAGATCTGGATGTTGGCGTTTTACTCTATATTATGCAAAAAGAAAATATTGATTATCTAAACGCAAATATCCTAGTTAATAAACATAGTGGGATGCTAGGAATCACAGGTGTTTCTTCTGATATGAGGGAGATTGAATCTGCAGCGGAAGCAAACAACGAAAGGGCAATTCTTGGTCTTCACATGTACCATTACAGGATTCGTAAGTATATTGGATCTTATGCCGCTGCTATGGGTGGCGTTGATGTAATTATTTTTACAGGTGGGATTGGGGAAAATGGGCCTGAATCGAGACTAGCAATTTGTAAGGACATGGAGTTTTTAGGCCTTGAGTTTGATGAAGAAGCAAACAAAGGTAAAAGAGGCAAAGAAGTTATACTTAGTAAACCCGGATCAAAAGTAATCGCAATGGTTGTTCCAACAAATGAAGAGCTAGTAATTGCAAGAGACACTGAAAGAATTGTGCTAAATAAGAAAAAAAAATAGTTGTTAAATGTCTTTAAAATCTCTCGAAGAACTTATTGTTCTTGCTAAAGAAAAACCAAAAAGAAGAATTGCCGTTGCATCTGCAGCCGATTTGCCAGTTTTAGAGGCAATAAAAAAAGCTTGCGATTTAAATCTTGTTGAGCCGTTTCTGATTGGAAATATGGAAGAGATAACTGTTTTAGCCGAATCTATTGGACTGAAACGAGACCATTATCAAATAATAGATGAAAAAGATCCAATAACTGCATGTAGTATTGCAGTGGCGTTAATTAAAGACGGAAAAGCTGACATTCTGATGAAAGGCATGGTACCTACGGCTCCCCTTCTGAAGGCAGTTTTGCACAAGGAAAAAGGACTAAGGAATCGAGATACATTAAGTCATTTTGCCCTTTTTCAAACATCATTTTATCACAAACTTATTGGGATAAGTGATGCAGCAATGAACATAAATCCAAATCTTGATGAAAAAGTCTGTATAATTGAAAATGCAGTTTATGTAATGAATCAATTAGGGATAAAAAATCCAAAAGTTGCAATTCTTGCGCCTTTAGAGACAGTAAATGATAAAATATCTTCCAGTGTAGATGCTGCAACTCTCACCCGAATGAACAAAGAGAACCAGATATTGAATTGCCTTGTTTATGGGCCATTGGCTTTGGATAATGCAGTTTCAATTGAGGCTGCAAGGCATAAAGGTATTTTCTCAGATGTTGCCGGTGATGCTGATATTTTAATTACACCTGACCTAAATAGCGGAAATATTTTATACAAATCCATGACATTTTTATCAGATGGGATTGCAGCAGCAATAATTACTGGATCCACTGCTCCAATTGTATTAACTTCCCGGGCTGATAGTGAAATGAATAAGTTGTATTCAATTGCCTTAGCAGCAGCACTTTAAAATCCAAACCATGCCATTAAAACAAATACTTGCCATAAACCCTGGCTCAACGTCTACCAAAATTGCAGTCTATTCAAATGCTAAAGTCATTTTTCTTAAATCTATCGGACATAGTAATGAGCAACTTAAGCAATTTAAGCGGATAACAGATCAGTATGAATTCAGAAAAAATATTATTCTGGAGGAATTAAAACATGCTCACATAGAATTGGACAAAATCGAGGCTGTTGTTGGTCGCGGTGGACTTGTAAGGCCAATTAAATCAGGTATTTATATAATTAATGAAAGGATGAAAACTGACCTTAGGGAAGGAATTCTCGGACAGCACGCAAGTAATCTAGGAGGTTTAATTGCAGATGATATTGCAAAAAGTCTACCAAATGCAAAAGCTTACATTGCAGACCCGGTTGTTGTTGATGAATTGGAGCCGGTTGCTCGCATAGCTGGTCACCCGGATTTTAAAAGAGTCAGTATTTTTCATGCCTTAAATCAGAAAGCAACTGCAAGATCATATGCAAGGTTGCTGAATTCAAAATATGAAGAGCTTAATCTTATCATTGCCCATATGGGTGGAGGTATTTCTATTGGAGCGCATAGAAAAGGCCGTGTTATTGATGTAAATAACGCTCTGGATGGCGAGGGTCCCTTCTCCCCTGAGAGATCTGGTACTCTTCCCGCTGGACAATTAATAAAAAAGTGCTTTTCAGATGGTGCAAAAATTGAAGATGTAAAGAAAATTGTAAATGGCGAAGGTGGTTTGATGGCTTATTTTGGCACAAACAGTGCATATCAGATTGAATTAATGGCTCTTGAGGGTGATGATCATGCTAGGCTAATACAAGATGCCATGTCTTATCAGGTTGCAAAGGATATTGGTGCAATGGCAACCGTTTTAAACGGTGAAGTTGACGCAATTATCCTCACAGGTGGTATTGCAAACAATCCTATGGTTGTAGAATATATTAAGAAAATGGTTACCTATATCGCCCCGGTAATTATTTATCCGGGAGAAGATGAGATGCATGCGCTCGCTATGAATGGTCTTATGGTACTTAAAGGAGATACTATTGCAAAAGAGTATTGCGAAGAAAACATGGTGGGCTAAATCCTACTTTTATTATTTCCTTGGCATCAAAACAACGTTAATAGTCTTCAAAACTACTTTTGGAAGTTATTGGGATTATTTTACCATTCATTTTTAAATGCCCTCTTTTCGCGAAATTTACAATAAATTCAGCCATTTCCTCTGGCGAAAAAGACGCTTTTGCACCCGGAAAAGCTTCATTAAACATATCAGTCTCCACAGCACCCAAAGCAAGGCAATTGAACGAAATATCTGAATTTTTAAATTCAATAGCAAGACATTCAGTCAGCACTGCGATAGCGGCTTTCGATGCACTGTAATAAGATAATCCTGGAAATTTTGAACTCCCCTGAAAACCACCCATACTCCCGATGTTAATCACATGTGCCTTTTTGGATTTCTCTAGCGCAGGAATGAGCTGACGGATTATCCTTGCCGGATTAAAAAAGTTTACCATAAACATTCCTGCAATTTCTTCATCAGTAAGATCCATGAATTTTTTATTGAATAATGAGCCGGCGTTATTAATCAGAATATCAATAGTACCTGCTTGGTTAATAATTTTTGAAACCAGTCCATTTAGGTCTTTAGAATCATTAAAGTCAAAAGGGAATACAAATACTTCATTATCAGGGTACTTTGAAATACAAAGGCTTTTAACATCTTCCAGCCTTTTCTCATCCCTCGAAATCAAAAAAAGTTTATGACACTTTTCCTTACTGAAAGCCAAAGCTATTGCTTTACCAATCCCTTTTGAAGCACCTGTTATAAGTATATTCATCCGTATTAAATAAGTTTCCTATAAAAATATATCTTTATCACAAATATTCAGCATTCAAATTGCATTTTGAGGATATTATAAATTTATGAAAAAGCTATTTTTTCTATTACTCATTTCTTACCTGACTAATTTGTTTGTTTCCGCGCAGCAGGACCAACAGCAATATAAAGGTCAGTTTTATATTGCACCTGACTTTGGATTAATGTTGGGAAGCGTGAACCGTATTGAGATATCCCCCGCCTGTGGATACCATCTAACAGACAGATTTAGTTTAGCTGCAGGGTTCAAATATGAATTTTACAGTGAAACCAGATTATATAACAATATGTCAGCAATCAAGACTCATATTATAGGTCCAAGATTGTTTGCAAGATATACTGTTTTGAATAATCTGGATGATTTTCTCCCAATCGGCCTGAATGCATCATTATTTGCTCATACAGAATTTGAAGGAAGTAGTCTGGAAAGAAAGTATTTTATTAACACTTCTTTTCATGAATCCGGAAGATTCTGGTATAATACGATTCTCATTGGTGGTGGTTTTTCTCAAGTTGCATCCGATAGAGTGAACCTCAATATATTAGTACTATGGGACACTTATACAGGCAGTATAGCGCTTTACACTAATCCAATTATACGGTTTGGATTTCAGTTTTATATACGACCTAAAACAGAAGAATTAGAGTATTAAAAATGTTCGTTCTTATTTATAAATAATTTAACAAGTCATGGTTTTGAATTCTGCATAGAAAAGAGTTTCTTTGCGGCATTAAAATTGAATCAATCAAAGTAAAAATATGGAAGCTGCAGCAAATAAGGTAGTATCAATTATCTATGAATTGAGAAAAAATAATGAAAATGGTGAAGTAGTTGAGACACTTAGTCAGGATAATCCGATGACTTTTATAATGGGAAGTGGAAACCTACTACCCAAATTTGAAGAACATCTGCAAGGATTAACAGCAGGTCAGAGTTTTAAATTTACCATTTCCAGTGAAGAAGGATATGGCCCCATTCAGGAAAATGCCATTGTTGATGTACCAATCAGTATTTTTGAGGTTGATGGTAAAACAGATACTAATTTATTGCAATTAGGAAATGTAATACCTATGATGGATCGTGAAGGCCGTCGTCTAAATGGATTAGTTAAAAGTGTTGATAATGAGACAGTAACTATGGATTTTAATCATCCAATGGCTGGTGTAGCCTTACATTTTACGGGAGAGGTTACAGAAGTCAGAGAGGCAACTGAAGAAGAATTGGAACATGGACATATTCACCAGGGTTGTGGTTGTTCCGGCGGTGGTTGTGAAGATGGAAGTTGCAGTACTGATAATGCTGAGGGCAGTTGTGGTTGCGATAATAATGACTGTAGTTCTGAGAAATCAGATCATTCCAAGGGCGGATGTGGGTGCGGTTCACATGAGCATGAGCACAGTCACTGAATAAAATAGAGCATTTCCTTTACACTTTTTTCATGGATTTAAGAATGTAACAGATGAAAGATCATCAGCATCCTTGAGTACAGGAAATTTCATTCTGAATTGCCTTAATTCGTCAAGGCTGATTGTTGCTTGAAGAATTGCCTCTCTAGGTGCATTTGAGCTGGCTACTTGGTGAGCTTTTGGATGTATAATGCAGCTTTCCCCAATATAATGAACATTTTCTAAATCACGTCCTATTCTATTAACTCCTGCAACATAACATTGGTTTTCAATAGCCCTAGCACGAAGTAGGATATTCCATATATGATTTCGAGATGAAGGCCAGTTAGCAACATATATTAATAAATCGTAAGCATTATTGTTTCTTGCCCACACTGGGAATCTCAAATCATAACAAATCAACGGGCATATTTTCCATCCTTTATAAGTGACAATTAGTCTTTTATTACCACGTTCATAAAACTGATCTTCTTTTCCCATGCTAAACAAATGACGCTTGTCATATGAAAACCATGTTCCATCTGGATTAATCCAAAATAAGCGATTATAAAACTTTGAGTTTTCAGATACTATAATACTGCCTGTAATTGCAGCATTTGTTTTATTTGCCATTGAAACCATCCAATTAAAAGCTTTTCCATTTATTGCTTCAGAATGCCTGCTTACATCCATAGAAAAACCTGTTGTAAACATTTCAGGTAAAATAATGACATCAACACTTGTTTTTGACTGATTTATCAAACTGCTGATATGCAATAAATTAGCATCTATATCGCCCCAGATAATATCAGTCTGAACTAGAAATAATTTGAGTTTATTATCTTCCATATTTTAAATGAAAAAAAGTCCGGTAATTCAACCGGACTGATAAATGACTTAATGTAAGATGGTATTTTATTTCTTATTTGAAATTTCCGAATAATAATTATTTAGAATTGATGAAAGTAAGTTATTATAATAAACCAAGAAAAATTTATCCGGATTCTGAGTTTTGCCATCATTTAAAGTTTCGAAGAGTTCGGATAGAAATCCTAATCTGGCAAAAGGCATAAATACATGTACCTTTGAAAAATCACCAGCCATGTAATAGAATTTATTATTTTGCGATTCAATTACCGCAGGAAATTCCGATTCAATACCATTTTTCTTGAGTAATTCTATGCCAGTGTCATTCAAATTTAAGTTGAAGTGACTCACTACTTTATTACTACCTTGATAAGTAACATCAAACCAGCCTGTATAAGAAGCTTTGGGTGGAAGATTAAATCTAGTTGCAATTTCCTGATTCGTAACAACTTCAGGATATTTTGCGTTCATGTATTTATCATTTGGCAAAATTATAATTCGATTCTGAGAAGAATTAAGTAAAATTATTCCTGGTCCAGAAAAAGCCCAGTCAGTAGAATAATTCTGTTTATAGAGATCAAACCATGAAGTGGATATTGAATTTGCAATATGTTCTTTTGAAAGGTTTTCGAAATACTTCCCTATCCACCCCAGGGAATATATATCAAGCAATTGCTCAGTATTGTAGCGAACGAGTTCTTCGGTTGGAGCGGCGATAAAATTATATTCAGCAATAACCAGTTTTTTTAGGTCCATCATATCCTTTAGAAGGATATAGTCAGTATTATTAAAACCACCGTATGATTTATTCTTCGGCGACTTGTTTTCCGCCATACCTGATGTAACTCCGAAATTGTCTACAAAAAAGAGAACATCATTTTTTTCACATATTTCAGAAATATTATCGAGTGAGAAAGATTTTATTTTCCTGTTTTCTGAAGGTGCATCAGGAAAGTAGCCATAATATTGATAGGTATAATCATATACTGATTTGTCGGAGTTAACAAATTTTTCGCAATTCAAAGTCCAATTAAGAGTTTTGACCTCATTTTCAGCACTTTTCTGAACCGACTTATTGATAATTAGAATATTAATTGGTTTACTATCTTTTATTAACCAATTTAGTCTTCCTGCAAATGGTAGGGCAATTAATATACCCAGCAGAATAAATAAGAATCTGTAGGCTTTCATATTGGTCTGAATTAGGTTTAAATGCTGACTAAAAGTACAAATATTTTTGTTTAAATAAAATTTCAGTCGGTAAACCTTAATTTCAAACTTTGCGAGGAAGAAATATTGCTTTTATGATTTGCAGAAATTACTATCAGTGAAAAGACATTCGAGGACTTAAATTGCAGAAATATAAGTAATTAAATATTCGTTAGTACTAATCTATAAATCCGAGAATGAGCATTAAGGTTCAAAAGAGTAGCCTACCCCTTTAATTGTACGGATCCTACTGCTTCCAATTTTAACTCTTAACTTTCTGATATACACATCAATTGTTCGGTCATTTACATATACATCATTTCCCCATAAATGAGTAAAAATATCTTCCCTTGTAAATAAAGTAGACGGTTTAGAAGAAAGGAGCAAGAGAAGATTAAATTCCTTTTTAGGTAATTCTATGTTAACACCTTCAATTTCAATAAGATGACGTTCTTTATGAATTTGAAGATTTCCGAAATTTGTTTTTTCATTCAGTGTTGTAGGATTAGATGCAGTTTTAGGATCATATCGCTTCAATAATGCCTGAATTCTACTGGTTAATATTTTGGGCTTAATTGGTTTTGTAATATAATCATCTGCACCGGCCGAGAATCCTGCAATTTGAGAGTAATCCTCCGCACGGGCAGTTAAAAAGACGACCATTGTAGCACACAAAGTAGGCATATCCCTGATTCGCTCGCAGGTTTCAATTCCATCCATTTCCGGCATCATTATATCAAGCAAAATCAAATCAGGAGTAAACTCTAAGGCAATTTTTATAGCTTCTTTTCCATTTGTTGCAGAACTAACAATAAACCCCTCTTTTATAAGGTTATACCTTACAAATTCAACAATATCTTCTTCATCATCAACAATCAATACTTTGTATTTATCCTGTAACATTTTATAATGTTATTAATTCAGAACAAAACTAAGTGCTGATAATTAAGTAATTGTTAACTATATTATATTTCTGAGAGAAGTAAAAGTTAAGTTATTCACAATTTTCTTAACTTACGGTTAACATTACATTTGATTCCTTGTCTGATTTTACAAAACCTAGAGATGAGATTTCCAATCAAATTAATATTCTTAAAAAGAATCAAATTCAACATTTGAAAAAGGAAGGCAAAGTTACTAAAGTAAGTTTAGTATTTCTTGAAGTGATGTTGGAATCGAAAAATCTGGTTCATATTTTGACCAATATTTTTGAAGAACAAAAGGACTTTTTCGAACATTCCAGAATCAATAGGTAAACTTGTACCCTACTCCTTTAATAGTTTTGATATAATTATCGCCAATTTTTTCTCTGAGTTTGCGGATATGTACATCTATTGTTCTATCTCCAACAATAACATTATCACCCCAGATTAAGCGAAAAATGTCGTCTCTGGTAAATACCTTTTCAGGTTTTGAAAAGAGCAAATTCAAGAGTTCAAATTCCTTTTTTGGTAAAATCAGTTTTTTTCCTTTAAGGATTACAAGGTATCGCTCAGTGTCAATAATTAGTTCTTCTTCGGGCAATTCGGCCACAGAACTCTTTTCATCTATTTCATTAAATCTCTTAAGAAGAGCTTTAACTCTGCTTACCAATAGCTTTGGTTTAATTGGTTTAGTAATATAATCATCTCCTCCGGCATCGAATCCCGCAATTTGGGAATATTCTTCACCTCTGGCAGTTAAAAAGGCAACTAAAACACCTTTAAGACTTGGTACTTTCCTGATCTGTTCGCAAGTTTCAATCCCATCCCTTACCGGCATCATTACATCGAGGAGTATTAAATGGGGAACAACCTTTTCAGCAATCTCAATCGCTTCATGTCCATTACCGGCTTTATAAATTCTAAATCCTTCTTTTTCAAGATTATATCCCAAAAATTCAAGGATATCTTTTTCGTCGTCAACCAATAAAATTTTATACTTGCTGCAGTCCATAACGTACGCTATAAGCTTTGTGACAGTAAACAATTTAAAGATAGGTTAAAACAAAACAATACACAAACAGTGTTTTAAAAATAGCTATTTCACTGATTTACAAACCACTTGCGCAACAATATTAACTTATCAGTTTAAATATAACAGGGAATTTTCGGGACGAATCAACTTAGATGTTCCTCCCTAACTAAATCAAAAATAGTTTTAACTGGTGAAAAAGTAGCGATTGGTACATCTACAAAAAATGTCATCCAACCTGCCATTGAACCGTTCCATAAACCGGGTAATTCTAAAGCTTTTAATGTACTACTACCTTGAGATTTTTCAGCTATAAAAGCCATATCCGGATCGCGAAAATCTTTCAGGTTGAATTTTTGTCCCCGATAATTTCTAGTGAAACAAACCAAATCAACAGGATTGAAATGACTTGCCTTTTTAAATATTTCAGCCTGGTTTAGGTCGAGGATATCCACTTGAGAACTTTCAACAATTTGTTTGGAAATATTATTATTCTTAGCCGCAACCCAGAATGGGCCTCCACCGGGTTCACCAACATTTTTTACCATGCCACAAATACGAATTGGCCTATTTAGAATGGCTTCAGCAATACTATTGAACTCTTCATCTGACTGTTCTGTTAGATTTTGTGCTGAAGTAATTGAAACATATTTATTAATGAATTCAATAATATCAATTTTTAATTCATCGGTATAGCTTTTTTCTAAACGATTTAGAAGAGAGTGAATTATCTTCACTCTTTCGATAAGAACTCCTGCCAGCAGTTTCTTGTATCTGATGCGAAGGGGCTGAGTTCTGATGGGCGCTACATTATCAATATTCCCCACAAATATTATTTGTTCGTCGAGATCTTGCATGTTATCCAGAAGTGCACCGTGTCCTCCAGGACGGAATAAGAACCTTCCAGAATTATCTAGAAAGGGATTATTACTTAAATCAACAGCCAAAGTATCCGTTGATGGCTTTTGAATTGAAAAAGTAACCTTAAACTTAGTGTTACTTTTTTTCAAGTATTTATTTATTAATACATTTGAAAGCTCTTCAAAAAGACTTAGGTGCTCAGGCGAAACGGTAAAATGTAAGTTTATCCGATCTTCAGAATCTCCAAGGTACATTGAAGCCTCTCTAAAATGCTCTTCAAAAGCTGTACAGGTTTCATTATTATATCTGTGGAATTTAAGAAGACCTTTTGGCAGCTGACCGTATGCAAGTCCCTCTGAAAAAAGTAATAATTTTAAGATTTCTACAAAATTTCTTTCTTTAATTAAAGAATCCAGAGATTGATTGCTTTTCTTGCATGAATCAATCAGGTCATAATAGAATGGGTATTCACTCAGCATTGCAAAAAATGAAGCTATTTCAGGCATTTTTCTAAGCACCTTGTCACTATTATCGGGATTACTGTTAAACTCATTAATGGCGTCAAAAAGTAGTTTAAACATTCGTGAGGCAGCACCAGATGCTGGAACAAATTTCAGAAGTGAAAAATGTTTTTTTTCACTTTGAAAAGAACAAACATAATTTTCAATTTCATTTTCTTCAAATACTTCAACACCATCGCCTTGTAATGCTGGCTTGGCTAATTTTACAGGTAAAATTCCCTTTTTAAAAGTTTCAATTTGATCAATAACTTGCGAAGCCTTGATTTTTCTTTCATCCAATTGATTGAGTTGAGCTTGTGTGAACATGTCTTATAGGTTCTATTTGTTGAGATAATCAGTGCATTCTTTTCTTCCAGCTTCGAAGGCAATAATATTGATTTTAACTAAATCTTCACCTTTTTTTTCAAATATTTTTCTAATGCCATGGTGAAAGTTCTCTATTGAGATTGGAATGAAATGACTTGCTGCACCAAGCATTACAATATTTGATGATCGGGAGGATCCTAAAGAAGATGCGATTTTGTCTGCATTTAAAATAATGTGATTAGGGTTTTTTCTAATCTCATCTAGAATCTCATTGATTTCGGGGTAATTATCAATATTAATATAAGGAGCAGTATTGGTTACCAGCCATGCGTTTGTTGATAACCACGATAAATATCGTAATGACTCCATCGGTTCAACTGAAAGTATCAGATCTGCCTGGCCCATAGGAATTAAATCAGATGCAATTTCGTGATCACAAATCCGGAGGTGAGATTGAACAGCTCCTCCCCTCTGACTCATCCCATGTACTTCGGCCTGCTTGAGAAATAGATTATCTTCCAGTGCAGACATGCCAATTACTGCCGCTATGGATAAAATTCCTTGTCCTCCTACTCCCGCCAAAATTATATCTGATTTCATTTAGTTTATTTTAGACTTACCTGCAATTAAATTCATACAATTTTTTCAATTATTAAATAATCTGCTGAAAATAAGCTATTCTAGGTTTTTTATACCCTTGTTTATTTCTTTATGGCTTCGGATTGCAGTTTGAATACATTCCCTTTCAGCTATAATAACAGAAACACCTTTATATTCAAGTTCTTTTTTAATAATATCAACATTGTCAGAATGATTTTTTTTCAAAGGGATTATTGAAATAATGTGATCTATATTCACTCCTATTCCTTTGCAAATTTGACTAATTCTGCCTGTGGCGGATGACTTTTGCCCCCCTGTCATACCTGTGGTGCTATTATCAGAAATAATTATAGTAATTGAAGTTTGTTCAATCACAGTATCCAAAAGCCCAGTGATTCCTGAATGAGTAAATGTAGAATCACCAATAACGGCAACTACCGGAAATAAGCCTGCGTCAGCTGCACCTTTAGCCATTGTTATAGATGCTCCCATATCAACACATGAGTTAATAGAGTTAAATGGAGGAAGAGCTCCTAAGGTATAACATCCAATATCTGAAAATACATGACCTTTTCCATAGGGGTCAATAGCCTCATTAAGTGCAAGATAAACATCCGAATGCCCGCAACCCTTGCAGAATGCCGGAGGTCTTCCGGTTACAATTTCAGGAATTCCAGCAAATACAGGTTGATTTATATTCAGAGCTTTTGCAACAATGTTTGGATTTAATTCTCCATCTCGTGGGATAGAACCGTTCATTCTACCTTTAATATCATGTTGAGAATCAAAAAAACCACGTAAAGACTCTTCTACTAATGGGTATCCTTCTTCAAGAACAAGTATTCCAGATGTTTCATTAACAAGCCTGTTGATTAAATTATTTGGTAATGGATACTGGCTAATTTTTACAATGGGATATTTAAGGTTGTAAAATTCTTTATTTTCAAGGTAATAATTATATGCTAATCCACATGCAATTATTCCCAATCGATTATCGCTTCCTTCAATAAAAACATTATTTCCTGAACTCTCACTTTCCTTTACAAAAGAAGCTTGTGTATTCAGAAGGTTTTTGTATCGCTCCCTTGCGATGGCAGGAAGTAAAATAAACTGTTTCAAATTTTCAGGCAGATGGAGGTTTTTCTGCAATTTTTTTTTTGAAGAGACTATTCCTGCTCTTGAATGAGATAGTCGGGTAGTAATTCTTATCATTACTGGAAATTTGTGCTTTTCCGATAATTCAAATCCATAATGAACAAAATTATATGCTTCCTGCTGATTTGAAGGTTCCAGAATTGGAATCATTGCAAATTTTCCATAAAATCTTGAATCCTGTTCGTTCTGTGAGGAGTGCATAGAGGGATCGTCTGCAACAACTACCAGCATTCCGCCATTTACACCAGTTATTGATGAGTTCATGAAAGGATCGGCTGCAACATTAAGCCCCACATGTTTCATACATACCATACTTCGTTTTCCAGCATATGACATTCCCAATGCAGACTCCATTGCAGTCTTTTCATTGCATGACCACTGGCAATGAATCATTTTTTCAGCCGCCTCTTTTGAGTTCTGAACATATTCTGTAATTTCTGTAGATGGTGTTCCAGGATAAGCATAAATTCCAGACATGCCTGCATCAATTGCTCCCTGAGCTATTGCTTCATCTCCAAGTAAAAGATATTTCTGCATTATTTGTTTTTCAATATTTATTTCAAAAATAGAAAAAAGTCAATGACTTCATCATGTTATAAAATAGTAAAGCAACAATTTAAAATATGAAAAATAATTTAAAAAGGATCCTTACAACGAACACTAATAATAAATTGTCGCTAAAATCTCTCTTCTGCCTCCTGAGTTTCTGAATTCACATAAATATATACCCTGCCAAGTGCCAATATTAAGTCTATAATTTGTAATCGGGATATTTATAGAGGTTCCAAAAAGTGAAGATTTAATGTGTGCAGGCATGTCATCTGCACCTTCTGAATTATGGATATAATCAACTTGACTTTCTGGAATAAGGCGGCTAATAAATGATTCAAAATCATTCCTTACATCTGGGTCAGCATTCTCATTCAAGCTTAATGCAGCTGAAGTGTGCTTCAAAAATAAATTGAGAATCCCAATTTCAGGAAAGAAATCGATTTCTTTTAAAATTATATCAGAAATTAGGCTAAATCCACGTTTATATTCAGGTAAAATGATTTGCTTCTGGTAAATCATATTTTTTTGATTCAAATTTATACAGATTTCGGCAATACTCATTATAAGATAGAATTGATTTTTTTAGTTATTTTTGCAGACTTTATGATATTAGCGATACGATGAAATTTAGAAACTTTGCATTTCTTTTCTGCGGTATTTTTACTTTTTTTTCTCTTGCATCTCAGGATACCGAGTTAATACAGTTTTCCGGAGTAATTCGGAATCTTAAAAATGAAAATATTCCTGATGTAAATATTATTAATATTCATTTGAAAGCTGGAACTACTAGTAATGAGAAAGGAATGTTTTCATTTATTGTTGGGCCTTCTGATTCGATTTTATTTAGAGCGGTTGGATATAAGAATACACTAGTTGTAATTCCCGATTCCTTATCTCAGGCTCATTATCCAAGAGATGTATATATGCTAGGTGATACAATCCACTTTGCGGAATTAAAAATATTTCCATGGAAAACTTATGATGAATTTAAAGTAGCTTTTTTGAGACTGGAACTTGAAGATGGAGATGAGCAAAGAGCTTATAAAAACATTGCAATTATTAAAGCTCAATTAAACATGGATTTTGAACCCAATGCCGATCTTTCGTATCGCTACACAATGCAGCAACATTATGATAAAATGTATTACGCAGGGCAATATCCAAGTATTCCAATATTTAATCCTTTAAATTGGGCGAAATTTTTCAGCGCGTTAAAAAACGGCGATTTTAAAAATGATGAATAACCATAGTTACACAATTTATTTAATTGAATTGCAGTTATATTGCTTCTTATGTTAATAAAATGAATCTCCTGCCAAAGTTTATTTTTCTTCTATTATGCCCTATTCTTCTGATATCATTTGTATCAGGCCAAACAAGTATTAGTGGCACTGTCAAAAATATAGAAGGTGATGCAATTTTTCTCGCTAATGTTGCCATAAAGGGATTCAATATTGGCACAATGACAACCACTAATGGGTTTTATTTACTTCAAATAAATGAAACAGGTACTTTAACCATGGTTGCCTCATGCATTGGATATTCGAATAAGGAAATTAGTATTGAAGTTAATCCTGAAGTGAAATTAACAATTGATTTTGTTCTTGAGGAAAATATTTCAGAATTGGATGAGGTATCTGTAAGCGCCCGTTATGAAAGAGCTTCAGCATTTAGCCGGATTGACCTGAAAGACTTACAGCTAGTCCCAAGTACAACAGGGGGTATAGAATCTCTTATCAAGACACTTCCAGGAGTATCATCAAACAATGAACTAAGCTCACAATATAGCGTCAGGGGTGGAAATTATGATGAAAACCTTATTTATGTAAACGATGTTGAAATATACCGCCCATTTCTTGTTAGATCAGGACAGCAGGAAGGGCTAAGTTTTATTAATTCTGATTTAATTTCGTCAATAAGATTTTCTGCAGGAGGGTTTGATGCTCGATTTGGGGATAAGATGTCTTCAGTTCTGGATATTACATACCAGAAACCAAGGGAATTTGCTGGTTCAGTTTCAGCAAGTCTGCTTGGGGGAACAATTCATCTTGAAGGCATAGATAAAAGCAAGAGATTCACTTATCTTACTGGTGTTCGCTATAAAACCACCAAATATTTATTAAACAGCCTTGGAACAACTGGCGCATACTCACCTAAATTCACTGATTTTCAAGGACTTTTCACGTATGCAATTTCGAATAAAAGTGAAATTAGCTTTCTGGGAAATCTTGCGATAAACCAGTATAATTTTGCCCCTGAAAAAGATGATATCGATTTTGGAACCTCTAGTAAACCTCTAAATCTAACTATTTATTACGAAGGACAAGAAAAGGATCAATTTGATACCTATATGGGTGCATTTACTTACAAATACTCACCCAATCCTACACTGTGGATGAAACTTATTGCTTCCGGTTACAATACAACAGAAAGTGAAACTTTTGATATTTTGGGAGAATATTTAATTAACGAACTCGATAATACCATTGGATCTAAAACTTATGGTGACAGTATTTTGAATATTGGCATAGGGGGATTCCTTAATCATGCAAGAAATTATCTAAATGCAAATGTTTATTCAGTAAATTACATTGGCGAATATACTAGTTCCTTTCACAAACTCACTTGGGGTGCAGGATATCAGTATAATAGTATTTCAGACAAGCTTAGTGAATGGGAAATGATTGATTCTACCGGCTTTTCAATACCAGCAGATGATAATTCGCTTGAATTGAAATCAGTAATTAAATCAAAAAATGAATTGGTTTCGACGAAGATCACAGCAAATTTTCAGGAAACTTGGACGTTTCAGGGTCTTACAAATGAATATTACCTAACTTCTGGATTTCGGGCAACATATCTTGGATTAAATAAACAAATACTTATCAGCCCCAGAATCAGCTTTTCGATGAAGCCAGACTGGGAAAAAGATATTATGTTTCACATCGCAAGTGGTATTTATTATCAGCCACCTTTTTATCGTGAAATGCGCAATCCCACTGGAATTCTAAATAGAGAATTAAAAGCTCAGCAATCAATTCATGTTGTTGCAGGGGCTGATTATATGTTTAAGGCTTGGGAGCGACCATTTAAATTTACTGCGGAAATATATTATAAGTATCTGTCTAATCTAGTGCCGTATAAAGTTGATAACGTCAGGGTTGAATATGCCGGAGAAAATCTTGCAAAAGGATATGCAACTGGTATTGATATGAAAGTGAATGGGGAATTTGTAAAGAACGCCGAATCCTGGTTTAGTTTATCCATTATGCAAACCAGAGAAGATATTAGAAATGATTACTACCTTATCAAAGAAGGCAACGACACTCGAAAAGTTGAACCAGGTTATTACCCTCGCCCTACTGACCAGCTTTTTAATTTTGGACTATACTTTCAGGATTATTTGCCAAATAACCCGGACTATAAAGTTCATTTAAATTTTCTTTATGGAAGCAGATTGCCATATAGTTCTCCAAGTACCAACCGATATAATGAGATCTTCAGGATACCTCCTTATCGAAGAGTCGACATTGGATTTTCAAAGATCCTTAAAAAAGAAGATTCATTGCTATCCTCAGGAAACCCTCTCCGATATTTCAGTAATATTTGGATTAGCATAGAAATCTTTAATTTATTGGATATTAACAATACGATATCGTATCAATGGGTCAGAACTATTTCTAATCAATCCGGTGTAGAGGGAATTTTTGCTGTACCTACCTATCTGACTTCCAGACGTTTTAACATTAAGTTAACTGCGAAGTTTTGATTTGATCAGGCGGTAATCCTGTATTACAGAATTACTGTTCTTTTTGTAATCACATAAAGAAATATTCGTTAATTTCGTTGCATATTTTAATTTCAATTTTAAACATTTCCACATGAAAAGTCAGGATTATATTAACAGAGAAGATAAGTACGGTGCGCATAATTACCATCCTTTGCCAGTTGTGCTGGATAAAGGAGAAGGTGTATTTGTATGGGACGTTGAAGGAAAAAGGTATTTCGATTTCTTGTCTGCGTATTCGGCTGTAAACCAAGGGCATTGCAATCCAAAAATTGTTGATGCAATGATTGCACAGACAAAAAAGCTTACCTTAACTTCCAGAGCATTTTACAATAGTGTACTTGGGGAATATGAGGAGTTTGTAACAAAATTTTTCGGGTACGATAAGGTATTACCAATGAATTCAGGCGCTGAAGGTGATGAGACAGCTCTGAAATTGTGTCGTAAATGGGCTTATGAGAAAAAAGGCGTTCCTGAAAATCAAGCTAAAATTATTGTTTGTGAAAATAACTTTCATGGGAGAACAATTACAATTGTTTCTATGTCAACCGATCCTGATTCATACAAAGGATTTGGACCATTTACTCCAGGATTCATAAAGATACCTTACAATGATATACCGGCATTAGCAAAGGCTTTGGAAGATTCAACAGTAGCTGGATTTCTTGTTGAACCTATTCAAGGAGAAGCAGGAGTATATGTTCCTGATGATGGATATCTTAAAAAAGCCTATGATCTTTGCAAAGCAAAAAATGTGTTGTTTATTGCTGATGAAGTTCAAACAGGTATCGGAAGAACTGGAAAACTTCTCGCATGCGATCATGAAAATGTAAGACCTGATATTCTTATTTTAGGAAAGGCACTTTCCGGAGGAGTTTATCCTGTTTCGGCAGTTTTGGCGGATAATGATATCATGTTAGTCATTAAGCCCGGTGAACATGGTTCAACATTTGGAGGTAATCCTGTTGCAGCAAAGGTTGCCATTGCAGCTCTTAGTGTAATTCGTGATGAAAAACTGTCTGAGAACTCTGAAAAGCTTGGAAAGATATTCAGAGATGAACTTAAAAAAGTGAAATCTGAAAGAATAGAACTTGTGCGGGGTAAAGGACTCTTGAACGCAGTGGTTATTAAACCAATTAACGGGAAAACAGCCTGGGATGTTTGTCTTGCTTTGAAAGAAAATGGCTTGCTTGCAAAACCAACGCATGAACATATAATTCGCTTTGCCCCTCCTCTGGTTATTACAGAAACTCAGCTTCTTGAGGCAATCGAAATCATTAAAAAGACAATTAAGCAGTTCGAATAATTTAAACTGTAAGGTTTTTTTATAAGAATTGAACACTCTGTTTGCAACTTTGCTTTTCAGAGTGTTTTTTTATTTAGAAAATGGGAAATGTTTAAAATTGAACTATTATAAAGAACATTTTCCCTTTCTAATCGTTTGTTTTAAAGTAATTTACTCATATACAAATCTTTATATGGCAATAGACAGGAATAACCTAGATGAAAGCGTAAATCCCGGAACTGATTTTTATCAATTTGCAAATGGTGGATGGATTAAAAATAACCCACTTCCTGCGGAGTTTGGCCGATATGGTAGTTTTGATGCCCTTGCTGAAGAAAATAATGGTAAGGTGAGATTACTTGTTGAAGAGCTTGCTGCTTCTGAATCCAAAAAGGGAAGCCTCTACCAAAAAGTTGGTGATTTTTATAAAACCGGGATGGGTGTAATTCGCAGAGATGAATTAGGAATTCAACCTTTACAAATCTTACTTGACCAGGTTGATCAGATTTCCAATAAGGAAGGCCTTAAAAATCTGTTGATTATTTGGCAGTCAATAAATATTCAAACTCTTTTTTCTTTTTATGGCATTCCTGATAAGAAGAATAGCGAAATGGTTATTGCCAGCTTATCACAAGGTGGTTTAGGGCTAACAGATGTTGATTACTACCTATCCGAAGATGATCGTTCAATAAGTATTCGAAATGAGTATATAAACTATATTTCGAGGATACTTGAGCTTTCTGGGATTCCTGATGAGTCAGCTCAATCAAAGGCAAAAGAGATTATTAAATTCGAAACCAGACTCGCGAAAGCATCAATGACTCGTCTTGAGAGAAGAGATCCTTATAAAGTTTACAACAAAATGAGCACTGAGGAGCTCGTTGAACTATGTCCAGAAATAAATTGGAGGGATCTATTCAATAAACTCAATCTTAATGATCTTCAGGAGATTAATGTCTCCCAACCATTTTTTTTCAAAGAATTTGGCAAAATGATCAGTGAAATGGATATTAGTATTTGGAAAACATGGTTACACTGGACGATAATTAATAATAATTCTGAATTTTTATCATCGGATTTTATTAATGCAAATTTTGAGTTTTACGGTACTTTTTTATCAGGCAAAAATAAGCTTCTCCCTTTATGGAAAAGGGTTTTAGCAAGCAGCAATAGTGCTTTGGGTGAAGCGATTGGTGAATTATATGTCGCCAAATATTTTCCTCCTCAAGCAAAAATCAAAATGTTGACATTGGTAAATAATCTTAAGCTGTCCCTTGAAGGACGCATACAAAATCTGGAATGGATGAGTGATTCAACAAAAGTCAAAGCGCTTGAAAAACTTGATTCTATGATTGTTAAAATTGGATATCCCGATAAATGGAGGAACTATAATTTATTGGAAATAGGAAATTCAAGCTTTTTTGAGAATGTGAAATCAGCATCCTTATTTAATTATCTCTTCAACATAAATAAAATTGGAAAGCCTGTAGATAAAGGTGAATGGGGAATGTCACCACAAACTGTTAACGCTTATTATAATCCTTCTGGAAACGAAATTGTTTTTCCGGCAGCAATTCTTCAACCCCCGTTCTTTTTTCAAGATGGAGATGATGCTGTTAATTATGGAGCAATTGGAATGGTAATCGGACATGAAATGACTCATGGATTCGATGATCAGGGAAGGAATTATGATAAAAATGGGAATTTAACAAATTGGTGGTCGGATGAAGATGCCGATAGATTTAAGATTCAGACTCAATTGATAATCAATCAATTTAATCAATTTACAATTCTTAATGATGTCAAAGCTGATGGTGAGCTTACTTTGGGAGAAAACATTGCAGATCTAGGGGGATTAAATGTAGCATTTACTGCCTTACGAAAAGCGTGGGAGGCTAATCCACCGGAAAACTCTTTGGAAGGCTTCACTCCTACGCAAAGATTTTTCCTGTCTTATGCCCATGTTTGGGCTAACAATATTACAAAGGAGGAAATGCTTAGAAGAACTAAAGAAGATGTGCATTCCTTAGGGCATTTAAGAGTAAATGGGCCCTTACAACAAATGAATCAATTTGCGGAAGCGTTCGGTGTGAAGCAAGGTGAGCCAATGACTATATCTGAAGAAAGGAGAGCTAATATCTGGTAAATTCCATGCTTGAAGTCAATATTGAAATTTTAAAATTTCATAATTTGCTTTTATCCCTTTATTTAATTTAAAACATTTTTTAATTATATAGTACAGATGCTTTTTTATATATTTACTAAATGCAAAAAAGATTGAAAAGTATCTATAAATCCATATTAATATGCACCTTTTTGGGTGTTCTCATTATTATCCTGCCATTATCCTGCGAAAATAATAATGAAATAGATCTTTATGGAGTTGAAATATGCGACAGTACAAATATTACCTGGAATTCAAAAATTGCAGATATACTTTACAAAAACTGTGTAAGTTGCCATGGACCTGAAATCTCATATAATGGAGTAAGGCATGACAGCTATGCCGAAGAGATGAAAGTTGTCCTGGATGGTAGGTTGAAAGGTGTTATTAATCACCTACCTGGTTACAGTAAAATGCCTAAAGACAGAGATATACTGCCCGAATGTGAGTTACTTGTGATAAACAAATGGATTGCAAATGGTGCTCCAGAAAACTGATACTGATGAAAAAGATATTTTTCCTATTCCTATTAGTTTCAATTACGAAAGTATTTGCATTTTCTCAGGATCTTGACCATATTTTAAATGAATTAAATCGGGATCAATCACCTGATTATGTTTATGGTACATTTAAAGGTACGAGTATTATTAATGGTCAATCTGTTGAAATTCCGGGGAATGCAGATTTGCATTTTGTAATGTCACACAGATTTGGCGCCGTAAATCAGGGAGTTTATAATTTTTTTGGGCTTGATCAGGCGTCTGCCCGATTTGGTTTTGAATATGGATTGAAAAACTTTGCATCACTCTCAATAGGTAGAAATTCATTCGATAAAGTTTATGATGGCGCAGTGAAACTTAGAATACTTCGACAACAAACCGGAATGAAAAATATTCCCATTACTTTAGCCGTGTACTCTGCATTTTATATTGAATCGCTCAAATGGGCAAATGAAAACAGGGAAAACTATTTTTCTTCCCGTTTATCTTATGCAAGTCAGATTCTTATTGCAAGAAAATTTAATCAGCAATTCTCATTACAAATTACTCCAACATTTATACACAAAAATCTGGTTCCTAAACCTGTTGACCAAAACAACATATATTCTTTAGGAATCGGAGGCAGATATAAATTAAGCCGTAAAATTTCTCTGAATGGGGAATACTTTTATTTATTTCCAGGTGAAACTTCAAAAAATTATTCAAATTCGTTGTCATTTGGTGTTGATATAGAAACTGGTGGTCACGTATTTCAGCTTCAGTTTTCTAATTCTCAGATGATGTTTGCCAGAGGGTTTATTACTGAAACATCTGGTCAATGGAGTGATGGGGATATTTATTTTGGATTTAATTTATATCGAGTTTTCCCAGTAAACAGGAAAAGAAGTCTCAAAAGCTAATAAAATGCAAAAAACATCTTTAAGAATTTTCATACCAGTAGTTGTAATTGTTTTCGGTATTACTTTTAGCTCCTACCAGAACAATTCGGGTATTTATACATGTAAGAATGGTCAGGCAAACTTTCTTTCAGATGCTCCCCTAGAAATGATAAAAGCAGCTACAAAAAGCCTTTCAGGCGCTTTAAATATAGCTGATCGCTCCTTTTCTTTCCAGATTCCTTCTAAGAGCTTTGAAGGATTTAATAGTAGTCTCCAAAAAGTGCATTTTAATGAAGACTATATGGAAAGTGAGGTTTATCCAAACTCAACATTCAAAGGAAAAATCATTGAAGAGGTTGATCTTTCAAAACCGGGAGAGTATAAAATCAGAGCAAAAGGAAAAATGAAAATTCATGGTGTAGAAAATGACAGAATAATGCGATGTGATCTAAGTGTAAGTGAAGGAAAAATAGATGTTACCGCTAATTTCACAGTGTTTCTGGACGATCATAATATTACCATTCCATCTATTGTAAATCAAAAAATTGCAGAAGAAATTAAAGTTGATATCTCTCTAACCCTTCTGTCATCAGACAAGTAACATGAAAGTTTTTTATTTTTTCATATTATTCCTTTGCACCTTTTTTACATTGCGTGCACAAACACCCTTTTTGCATCCTCATCAGCTTTTTAAAGGGAGAGAGGATTACACCGTGTCCAGAATATATCAAGATCCCAAAGGTTGGATTTGGTTTGGAACGGATAAGGGTTTATTTCGCTTTGATGGGATAAACTATACACGCTTCACAACTTCAGAAGGATTGGCTGAGGATCAGATTACTGCAATTTATACTGTTGCTGAAAATAGCATGTGGATAGGCCATAAAAATGGTGAAATTACAATTTACGACGGTAATAGTTTTAAGGTTTTCACTCCTGAAGAAGGGCTTGGGAAAGTTGAAATTACAGATATTGTATCCGACAGTTCAGGAATCATATGGTATTCTACTCTGGGAGAGGGAGTTTTCAAATACGATGGACGATATTTGACAAATATGAATACAGATGATGGTGTTTCAGATAATAATGTTTATGACCTTGAAGTAGATTACAAAGGAGTTTTATGGTTAGCAACTGATAATGGAATTACTCGCTTTTCATCTAAAGCTTGTGACATTATTTCCATGAAAGATGGCCTAAATGATAATATTGTAAGAGTTTTAGAAGCAGCCCCTGATGGAAATCTTTGGGTTGGAACGGAAGAACAGGGAATTTCAATTTACTCACCTGATAATAAATCTTTTACAAATTTGTCTGGATGGAATTTTGGACCAATTACCGGTTTTACAATGCCCCTATTAAATGATATCTGGATTAGCACTGAAAAGGAAGGAATTATTCAACTTCAGATATCTGAAAATTCAAAGCCTACATATAGAAAGCTAACTACAGATCAAGGTCTGATATCTAATCGAATTAAAACTATCCTGAAAGACGATGAAGATAATATTTGGATCGGTGGAAAGTATGGAATTATTCAGGCATTGCCTCCTGTATTTGAGTTTTTAAATGAATCGAATGGAACTCCTTTTAAAATGGCATATAGTTTAATAAAGGATAATGATGAAAATCTGTGGGTTTGCAGTGAATCAGGGCTCTATAGGGGCATTCCTGATAATAGCGGTCAATTTATATGGGACAATCTCAGCAAAATTATGGGATTGCGTAAAATGAATTTCATTTCACTTTTTCCCGATAACAAGGGTCAGGTATGGGCTGGCACATATGGTGAAGGAGTGTTTAAAATTGAGCCTAAGAATTTAAGATACTCCAAAATCGATGTTTCAAATGGACTTTGCGATAATAATGTTATATCTGTATCAGGTAAAGACAGTCTGGTATGGTTTTCAACCTTAGGTGGAGGGGTTTCATGTTATAATATTTACCAATCCAAACTGTTGAATTTTCGTGATACTCTTCTTAATAATTCCTATGTATACTCTTCTAAACCCGACAATTACGGAAGAACTTGGATTGCTGGTTCAATGAGGCTTCCTGCATATATTTTTCATGACTCATTAAAACTCATTAATTACGACAGTTTGAAATTTACTCAATTGTATAGCGTGGCACTTGATAGTTCAGACGGTGTTTGGTTTAATACAGGAGATAAAGGCTTATTCTGTTTCAAGGATAATAAAATTGAACTATTTGGCGAAGCGGAAGGAATTAATTCCAATAAAATACAGTCTATTGTATTTGATAAGTTTGATAATCTTCTGATCATTTCTAATGGGGGACTTCTATTTTATAAACCTAATAATGGAGTTATTCAGGAGTTTGGCGAGAATTCAGGGCTGTCTTATAAATATCCGCTCCTAAATTCTGTTTTCACCGATAAAAAAGATCAGATATGGATAGGTACAGAAACTGGAATTATAAAATATAACCCTGATTATCTTGCATTTACAAATCAAAAACCAAGAGTTTTCCTTTCTGTTAAGAATTTGTTTTACAATCCTATTCAAACAGAAAAAAGTAAATTCAGTCATGATGAAAACAATTTTACATTTGGATATACCGGTATATGGTTCAGAAATCCTGAAGGACTGAACTACCGGTATATGCTCGAAGGCAATGATTTAAAGTGGAATTTTGCCAACAGGAGTCAGAATTTAACCTATTCACAACTAACTCCTGGTACATATACTTTTAAGGTTGAAGTTAGCCTTGATTCAAAAAATTGGTATAACTCAGATGATTCTCAGTTTAGATTTTCTATTTCCGCACCCTTCTGGCAGCGTTGGTGGTTTATTTTAGCGATTATTGTAATTTTCATTACCGGAGTTTTACTTTATATAAAACTTCGTCTTTCATTTTTAGAAAAAGCTAAAAAGGAACTTGAGGAAGAAGTTCATAAGCGAACTGAAGAGATTATGAACAAGAATGAGGAATTGGAATCTCAAAAGGAAGAAATTGAAACTCAAAGGGACCATGCAGAGGAACAACGGGATAAAATTGAAGTACAAAAAGAAGAAATACAGGCAAGTATAAGATATGCGTACAGGATTCAAACGGCAACTCTACCTCCAAAAAATCAACTCGACTCAGTTCTAAAGAATTATTTTATTCTTAATAAACCACGGGACATCGTTAGTGGCGATTTTTTCTGGGTAGCTAAAAATGGAAATAAAATTTTCTTTGCTGTTGGCGACTGCACAGGACATGGTGTACCGGGTGCATTTATGAGTATGCTTGGACTAAGTGCGCTAAATGATATCGTTAAATCCCTCAATTCCTGCAAAGCATCAATAATTCTAAATTTACTTCGCGACCGGATTCTTGAATCGTTGCACCAGTTTGGAGAACGCGAATTAATATCCAATGATGGAATGGATATTTCACTTTGTATTCTAAACACAGAAACAAATCAATTGCAGTTTGCCGCTGCTCACAATCCACTTTATTTGATTAGAAATTCCGAATTAATCGTAATTAATGCTGATAAAGTCGATATTGGTAGTTTTTCAATTGAAAAACAGGAATTTACAAATCAGGAAATTCAATGTGAAGTAAATGACCAACTATACTTATTCTCTGACGGTTTCGCGGATCAGTTTGGCGGACCACTTGGTAAAAAGTATAAATATCAAAAATTTAAAGAGTTTCTTGTCAGTATACATTCTGAATCAATGCAAAAACAAAAATGGCTTCTTGATCAGGAAATTGAGGAATGGAAAGGATCCTATCCACAAGTTGATGACATTTTATTAATGGGAGTCAGGATTTAGTATATAATCTATAATATTCCCGTTTCAAACTAGCATATCCTAAATTATGATATTCAGGGTCATATTTGCAGAGTGAAATTGTGATCCTATCATTTGCTGAACATTATTTACTTTTCCGCCTTTTTTGATACCTCCCATCCATAATCCTTATACTTTGTCACAAACGTGTTATCTTTAAAAGTGATCTGTGTAAATCCTTCTTCGAATTTTAAGTTGGGACCAGTCCACCAAGCACCGCTAACTGCTCCACCAGTTATAAAATGAATACCATCTATGCTAATGTCCTCTACAGTATGCAAGTGTCCCTGAAGTACCAGTTTTAAATTATGACCTGCAAAAAGATCAAGCAATTCTTTAGAATTAGCAACTACCAGCGAAGAATCATTCTTAATAGTGGAACCATGATATTTTTGCATAAAAGCAGTCAGCAACGGAATATGAGTAGTAAGAACAATAGGCATTTTAGTATCAGTTTTGGATAGATCTTGTTTTATCCAATCTAACTGCGTACTATCGATCCAACCGATATAACTATTTCTTTTTGTATCCTCAATTGAATTTATGATATAAAATTTCCATCCCTTATGTTCAAACGAATAATAGCTTTTTCCGATCCTTTCCTCAAACATTTTCTCTCCATATTCAGGATTGTTAACATCAGCTTTGCTTTCCTTGTAAAGCCCGTATATTTCATGATTTCCCATGGTATTATACACCGGCATTTTAAGTCGTTTAACCATCTCATTGTAAAGATTATACAAGGAGTCAGCTCTACCATAACTCTGGCCTAAAGCATCCATAATCAAATCTCCTCCAGAAATAACAAAATCCGGGGAAAATGCATTAATTGAATCCATAGCCTGAATGAATCCTTGTGGTGCATTAAGTTCTGGCTGCAGATGGATATCAGTCATAAAGGCAATTGAAAAGGAATTGATTTTCTTTTCAAGAGTTTTCGAATTACAGGAATTTAGAAATAATACAGAAACAATCAGAATAAAATATGATACATATTTCATAATTACTGGTATTTAATTAAACTACTAAGGTTTTTTATTATGTCTTTCTTCGAGAACTGCTAAAACGTCTCGAATATCTTTATCTCTAGCAGAGAGTAATACCAGCAGGTGATACATGAGGTCAGCAGCTTCATTTAACAAAAGTTCATCATTTACATCCATGGCTTCAATAACAAGCTCAACCGCTTCCTCTCCCACTTTCTGTGCTATTTTATTGATTCCTTTTTCAAACAGACGAGTTGTATAACTGTCTGGTGGCAATTCAATTTTTCTTTTATGTATCAGATCCTGCAGTGTAAGAATGAAGGCTGCTCCATCAGTGTTTGCTTCATTAAAGCAAGTATCTGCGCCAGTGTGACAGACAGGTCCAGTAGGTTCCGCTTTAATAAGGACAGTATCATTGTCGCAGTCAGGAATCATCTCTATAATTTTAAGAAAGTTTCCGCTCTCTTCACCCTTAGTCCAAAGTCTCTTTTTTGTACGACTATAAAATGTAACTAACCCAGTTTCAAGAGATTTGTTCATTGCCTCTGCATTCATGAATCCCAGCATTAAAACCTTATTAGTGGAATTGTCCTGTATTACAGCAGGAATAAGGCCATTGAGCTTTGTATAATCTAGTTCCATATTTTCTATCTTACAATAATATTATTATTACGAAGGTAATCTTTTAAAACCGGAATGGGAATCTCGTTAAAATGAAAAATACTTGCAGCTAGAGCAGCATCTGCTTTACCTATTGTAAACACTTCAGAAAAATGTTCCACACTACCTGCCCCACCTGATGCTATTATAGGAATTGTAAGGGTTTCAGAAAGAATTGAAAGTGCCTCGCAAGCAAAGCCATTTTTTGTACCATCATGATTCATAGAAGTAAAGAGTATCTCACCGGCACCTCTTTCCTGAGCTTCCTTGGCCCAGGAAAATAATTCCTTTTCCGTTTTGTTTCGACCTCCGTTAACATATACATTCCATTTTCCTTCAGGATCTAGCTGCGCATCAATTGCAGTTACGATAAACTGGCTGCCATAAGCTAAAGCAATTTCCTCGATTAGCATTGGATTTTTTACTGCTGCAGTGTTTATTGATATCTTATCAGCTCCTGCTGACAGAAGTCGGTCTGCATCACCTATTTCATTTATACCTCCGCCAACAGTAAATGGAATATTTAGATGTCTTGCGATTCTTTTGACCAAATCGGTAAAAAGTTTTCGCTTTTCATGACTAGCTGTGATATCAAGATAAACCAATTCATCAGCTCCTTCCAACGCGTACTTCGCGCCTAATTCAACCGGATCACCAACTTCCTTTATGTTAAGAAAGTTAATCCCTTTTACTGTTTGTCCATCCTTGATGTCGAGGCAAGGTATTATGCGTTTTGCAAGCATTGGTTTTGTGTTTCGTAATTCGCAAATCTATTCTGATTGTATTAGGAAAGCTTGAATTTCCTCTTTACTGATTTTGTTTTCGTATATTGCTTTGCCAACAATAACTGCAGGAATCCGAGCATTATCAAGTTCAATGATATCGCTAATGTTACTAACTCCACCGCTTGCAATTACATGAAGATCAGGCCATTTGTTCAATATTTTCTTATACAGTTCAATAGAGGGACCTTGCAGCATACCGTCCCGCTGAATATCAGTACAAATTACTTTTTTGATACCTTTGCTAATGTAATCCCCGAGAAAATCGAAAAGATCAGTTTTACTATCTTCTTGCCATCCATTTAAAGAGATAAAACCATTGTTATGGTCGGCTCCCAGGATAATTTTATCGTTCCCATAAGTTTCGAGCCATCCAATAAATAATTCAGGATTCTGCATTGCAATACTGCCACCTGTAATCATTTTCGCACCATTCTCAAAAGCAATCCGAATGTCGTTTTCAGTTCTGACTCCACCTCCAAAGTCAACGGTTAACCCCGTTTTTGAAGTAATTTCCCTTAAAACTTTTGAGTTAATAATTCTTTTTGCTTTTGCTCCATCCAGGTCAACCAGATGAATATGATTTATACCCCAAGATTCAAACATTAAAGCCATTTCAAGAGGATCTTCGGAATACACTTTCTTCTTGCTGTAATCGCCTTTTTCAAGTCTTACGCACTTGCCATCAATAATATCAATTGCTGGGATAATCTTAATCATCTTAATCTTAGGATATTAGAGTTCAATAAAATTCTTAAGTATCAAATGACCCAAATCGCCTGACTTTTCAGGGTGAAACTGAGTTGCGTAGAAATTATTTTTTTGCAGACCTGCGCTGAATTCAAGAGAATACTCGCAAGTTGCGGCAGAATACTCACAGATTGGCACATAATAACTGTGAACAAAATACACATAACTATTAGAAGGTATATTATTGAATATCAATCCGTTTGTATTCAGAAGGCTGTTCCATCCCATATGAGGAACTTTTAATAATGTGGGAAATCGAAGGACTGGAACCTCAAAAATACCAATACAATCAGTATTTCCTTCCTCCGAATGAGAACACATGAGTTGCTGACCTAGGCATATGCCTAATACAGGTTGTTTTAGATCTCGCAATAAAGAATCCAATCCTTTTTTTTTCAGATACTTCATTGTTGTTCCGGCTTCACCAACACCAGGGAAAATTACTTTGTCGGCATTAATAATTTTGTTAAAATCATCCGTAATCTCGGCATTAATACCTAACCTTTCAAGGGCAAAGCCTACTGATCTGATATTTCCAGCATTATATTTTATTACAACTACATTCATTGCAAATTTTATTCATTTTAAGACTTGAAAACTATAATTTCAAACATTAAAAGGGGAAAAAAAGCTAGTGTTGAAGTCTCCACTAGTATTTACAAAACTCCCTTCGTACTTGGTAATTCACGACTAGCAGGATTGCGAAGGACAGCCATTTTTATTGCCTTTGCAAATGCTTTGAAAATACCTTCAATTTTATGATGTTCATTTTCCCCTTCAACACGAATATTCAGATTACATTTAGAGGCATCTGTAAAGGATTTGAAGAAATGATAAAACATTTCGGTTGGCACATCTCCAATTTTCTCTCTTTTAAACTCTGCATTCCATACCAAACATGGCCTTCCCCCGAAGTCAATTGCTACCTGAGCAAGTGATTCGTCCATTGGAAGGAGAAATCCATAACGCATCATTCCTTTTTTGTCGCCCAAGGCTTTTAAAAATGCTTCTCCAAGCGCAAGTGCTGTATCTTCTATGGTATGGTGCTCATCTACTCTTAAATCGCCCTTAACATCTATAACAAGATCACATCCGGAATGCTTTCCTATTTGATCAAGCATGTGATCAAAAAAGCCAAGTCCAGTTGAAATTTGAGTATTTCCATTTCCATCAATTGAAAGTTGAATACTAATATCCGTTTCTTTAGTTTTTCGAGTAACACTTGACTTTCTCTGCAATTTTGAAAGAAAATGCCAAATATCTTCCCATCGGTTGGTAATCAGGGAACAATTATTTTCTAAGCCTTTAGCCTCCAATTCACTTATAAGCTCTTCTTTACCTAACAATATACCCTTAGCACCCAGATTAGCAGCGAGCTCAATATCGGTTAATCTGTCGCCTATAACGAAGGAATTTTTAAGGTCATACTCATCAGTCATATACTTCTTAAGCATTCCGGTTCGCGGTTTTCGTGTAGGAGCATTATCTTCAGGTCGCGAAGGATCAATAAGTATATCGGAAAAAACAATTCCCTCGTTTTTAAAAGTCTGGATAAATTTCTCATGAGGTTTTATAAAATTCTCATAAGGATAAGAATCTGTGCCCATCCCATCCTGATTGCTTACAATAACCAACTCATAGTCCAGGAACCTACTGATATTTGACAAATTACGAAATACTTCAGGATAAAATTCCAGCTTTTCAAGTGAATCAATCTGGAAGGTGTCAGGTGGCTCAAGTATCAGCGTACCGTCTCTATCGATAAAGAGAAGCTTTTTCATCGGTAATTTTTTAGAGTGTTAATCAACTCAGCATTTTCCTTAGGTGAACCAATAGTAATACGAAGGCAACCTTCGCACAAGCTTACTTTGGATCGGTCCCGCACGATTATTCCATTATCTTTAAGATAGTTATAAATCGCTGTTGGGTTATTTGTTTTTACTAATAGAAAATTGGCGTCAGATGGGAATATTTCAATCACAAAGCTTAATCCAGACAATTGATTACGTAATATTTCCCTTTGTGAAATAATAGTTTTAATCCATTCATCATGCTTATTCTTGTGAGTTAAAAGTTGAATGATTGCATCCTGAGACAAAGAACTCACATTATAGGGATATTTGATTTTATCAAGAATCGATATTATTTGTTTATCTGCAAAAGCCATACCTAATCGGATACCAGCCATTCCCCATGCTTTAGAAAAGGTTCGTAAAACAACCAGATTATTGAAGTTTTTAATATCATCAATCATTCCTTTGGAGGAGGAAAAATCTATATAAGCTTCATCTACAACAACTAATCCGGGAAAATCTATTACTACTTTTAATATGGACTTATATTCTAAAAGGTTAGATGTAGGATTATTAGGTGAACAAAGGAAAATGATCCGGCTGGAAGAATCTGTTACTTGAAGTAATGTTTTAGCATTTATGGTAAAGTCGCTGTTTAATAACACTTTATGAAACTTGACATTATTAATATTTGCGCATACTTCATACATTCCATAGGAAGGATCAATGCTAATTATATTGCTAATTCCTGGTTCGCAAAATGCCCGGATAAGCAAATCAATAGCTTCATCACTTCCGTTCCCCAGAAAGATTGATTCTTCATCAAGCTTTACAATACCAGCGATTAATTTTTTAACCTCTCGCTGATGCGGATCCGGATAACGGTTTAATGGAGTATTAAATGGATTCTCATTGGCATCCATTAATATATTTGCTTGCCCCTGAAATTCATCCCTTGCTGATGAATATGGGCTTAATTCCAGAATATTTTTACGGGTAATACTTTTAATGTCAATTGTTCCCATTATTGTAATTCTTTGAAACAGAATTCATTCTGATACGAACTGCCATTTTGTGAGCATATAGTTCTTCAGCGTCAGCCATGGTTTCAATTGCCGGTCCGATATTAAAAAGTCCATAGGTGGTGATTTCCTGAAATGTAATTTTTTTTGTAAAACTATCCAGATTAACACCACTGAAGGCACGGGCATTTCCATTTGTTGGTAAAGTATGATTCGTTCCACTTGCATAATCACCAGCACTTTCAGGAGAGAAATTTCCTAAAAAAACTGATCCTGCATTAATTATTTTACCAACCAGTTCATTATAGTTACTTGTTGCAATAATTAAGTGTTCCGGCGCATATTCATTCATCATATCTACCATTGTTTCATCATCTTTTACCAGGATTAGCTTACTGTTTTCTAAGGCTTTAGATGCAATTTCTTTGCGAGGAAGACTCTTTAGCTGTTCAGCAACTTCGGCTTTAACTTCATTTACAAGTTTTTCTGAAGTAGATACGAGTATAACCTGACTATCAACACCATGTTCTGCCTGAGATAACAAATCAGATGCAACGAATGAAGGAATTGCTGAATCATCGGCCATAACAGCAACCTCGGACGGGCCGGCAGGCATATCAATTGCGATATTTTCAAGGCTTACCTTTAACTTTGCTGATTGTACATATTGGTTTCCTGGTCCAAAAATCTTATATACTTTTGGTACTGTTTCGGTTCCATAAGCCATTGCACCAATTGCCTGTGCTCCGCCGATTTTAAAAACTTTTGAAATCCCAAGTAAATTTGCAGCATATAAAATTGCGGGATGGATTTTCCCATCTTTTCCCGGAGGAGAACATAATATAATTTCTTTACAACCAGCCAGTTTAGCGGGAATGACCAACATTAGTACAGTTGAAATCAAGGGAGCTGTACCGCCGGGAATATAGAGACCCACCTTTTCAATTGGAAGACTTTTCTGCCAACACCGGATTCCTGGTGAAGTCTGACATGATGCAGCATCATGAATCTGAGATTTGTGAAACAGGCTTATATTGTCGATGGCCACTTTAAGCGCTTTTTTCAAATCCTCCTTAACCTCATTTTTCGCATTAGAAAGTTCTGTTTGAGACACAGCAATATCAGATAATAAAACCTTGTCAAATTTTTGTGTGTACTCAATAAGTGCCTTATCACCTCTAGCTTTAACATCATTCAGAATAATACCAACAGAACTGGAAAGAGATTGAAAATCTATAACTGGTCGAGCAAGTATTTCTTGCCATTTATTTCTTTCGGGAAATTTAATAATTCTCATGTATGTTATATTTTAGAAAAGTAAATATTTTTATGTTATCATTTTTTCAATAGGGATTACTAGAATTCCCTGCGCACCAAGTTCCTTAAGTTTATCAATTATTTCCCAGAATTCATTTTCTTTGAGAACTGAATGAACTGAACTCCAGCCAGGTTCAGCAAGAGGCATTACAGTAGGACTCTTCATTCCTGGAATGATTTGAATAATCTCTTTGAGGTTATGGTTAGGGGCATTCAGGAGTATATATTTATTGCTTTTTGCTGTCTGAACAGATCTGATTCGAAACAATAATTTCTCAAGTAACAATTTTTTCTCCTCACTCATATCATGATTAGAAATCATAACAGCTTCAGAAACTGCTACTACTTCAACTTCTTTAAGACCATTACTTATTAATGTGCTTCCAGAACTAACAATATCAAAAATAGCATCTGCAAGACCGATTCCAGGAGCAATCTCAACTGAGCCACTTATTTCATGGATCTCAGATTTAAGGCCTTTAGAATTAAGAAAATTACTAAGAATTCCAGGGTAAGATGTGGCAATTTTTTTCCCATTAAAGTATTCTGATGACTGGTATTCCTCGTTTCTTGGTATTGCAAGTGAAAGCCTGCATTTCCCAAAACCAAGTTTTAGAACCGTATCAACAGAAAATGCTTTTTCCATAATTATATTTTCACCTACTATACCGAGGTCTGCCACTTTATCAGCAACATACTGAGGAATATCATCATCCCTAAGGAAAAGGATTTCCAAAGGGAAATTTGAAGCAATGGCTATGAGTTTTCTGTCATTGTTGTTTAATGAAATTCCTGCTTCTTTAAGAAGTTGAAGTGATTGTTCACTTAAACGTCCGGATTTTTGAATTGCTATTTTGATTTTCTCCATCATTTTGTATAAAAAAAAAGGTTTGCAGTATGTGCAAACCTTTTATATTGTTACTTTATTTTGTTTACATTTTCTGCATATTTATCCAATCATACCATGATGGTGATGCCTTGAATTCAAATATATAGAAGTCCTGATCATTTTTTTAATTAAGATGCAAACGTATGCATTTATTTCTAAATTTCAAAAAAACACCCTTTTATTTTTATAAATTACAATCCGAATGTCGAAAATATTTACATTTTGAAAGTTATACTATCTTTTAAACCCTTTTTAGTATTCTAATTTTTTTTGGTAGTAATGTTTTCATCGCTTATTTTCATTCCAGTTCAGGATATTTTCATTACGGTCCAAGATAATTTCATTCTGGGTCAGATTATTTCAGTTTCGGACAGGAAACGGGTAATAAGTAAAACCAAAATCAAATATCTTTCAAAAGTACATTAGAAGTAGATCCCTTCATAGAATTAATCAACTCTTCATGTACATTCGCGAGTCTTAGCCATGATTCGGATTCGTTTACAGTTAGGTGATCGGTTCCAATAGCATCTAACCGGTCAAGTACAAATTTAATATCAATGATATTTACATCTATTGCCGGCTGATAGCCATTTTCACGAGGGCTCTCGGTAATGGTTTCATTTAAAACATTTGCTTTTACCAGATTAAACAACATATCCCGAACAAGTCGCATAGGCATACCCAATTCATGACTTAATTCAGTACTTGTTAACGGTTCGTTTCCCTCCTGAAAATTTTTTATGATATTCCTCATCAAGAAGAGAGAAACCAATCGTTTGTCGTGATTTGAGATATTCAGACTTCCTGCTTCAAATTCGTATTTCTTAACATTTTGGTAGGCAAAGGAAATTTCAGCACCAAGCAGTACAATGAGCCAGGAGATTTGCAACCATGCAAGAAATAGCGGAAGTGCAGCAAAAGTACCGTAAAATGCACTATAAGTTGAAACTCCAATCTGAAAATGAATATACGCCCATTGAGTAACCTGAAATATTGTGCCTGCAATAATTCCGGCAATTAAGGCATATTTAAAATTGACCTTTGTATTTGGCATGATCATATATATGATCGTAAATAGCAACCAAACCAAGGTATAGGGCAATAGTCGGAAAGCAGATTCAAGATACGGACTAACAGTTTGGATGACTTCTACATTTTGAGCAACTGATTCTAATCTTGTGGAAATGTAGACGCTTAGGCTACTTGATACAATTATCAAAAGCGGGGCGATAAGCATAATAGCCAGATAATCACTTAATTTGCGAACAAAACTCCGGGCTTTTTTAACTTCCCAGATGGCATTAAATGAATTCTCGATATTAGTAAGAACCTGCATAACTGACCAAATCAGCACGATTAGGCCAATACCAGCTAAAAGTCCACCTTCAACACCTTCCAGAACATCGTATGACATATTGATAATCCAATTCATAACCTCTTCCTGACCCTTAAAGTTAGCTATAATGAACTCTTCAAGCTTTCTGTCGAATCCAAAACCAGCTGCCACACCAAAACCCATTGCAACGATGGGAACCATAGAAAGTAATGTGTAAAAAGTCAAAGCGGAGGCTCTAAGATTTACGCGGTTATCCATAAAACCTTTAAAAGCTACAATAAATATTCTGATTTGCCGGATCAGAAAAGAATATCGCTTCGATTTGTCATGCAATGGTGTTTGCCATACATCAACCTGCATAAAGGTTTTAATTCTCTTAATCATATAAATTGTTTTCGATTGATCAATACAAATATAAAGGAATATTGGACATTTGAATAACTGAGAATGTGTAGATTTTTAGTAATGATGATTTGTCCTATATTTGGATTGTCAAAATAGGGAGTTTAATTTGTGATCAAATACAGAATAAGTCTAACTGTTCAGGTTATTTAAGCAGAAGGTTGCCAGATTTTGACTCTGTGGTACTCTGTATAAAAAAAAATAAATTTCACAGAGGTTTGCAGAGTAGTCACAGAGGATCACAGAGGGAGAATCTTTTATTACCTGGATCTTAAATTTTCAGAGAAAGTAATTTATATATTTAAAAGTAAAATGGATATAAGGATTTTGCAACTAATTGAGGGAGCTAAAAATGCACGAGGATTAACTGTTGTAATAGACGTTTTCAGAGCATTTTCTCTGGCCTGTTATGCTTTTGACAGAGGAGCTGAAAGGATTATTCCAGTGGGTAGTATCGAAAAAGCGTATGAGTTAAAAGAATCTAATCCGGAATTCATTTTATTGGGCGAAAGAAATGAGCAAAAAATGCCGGGTTTTGATTTTGGAAACTCCCCTACTCATATTCTTCATGAGAATTTCACGGGAAAAACTCTCGTACACACGACCAGTGCAGGAACACAGGGAATTGTAAATGCAAAAGAAGCAGATATTCTGATCACTGGTAGCTTTTTAAATGCCGGTGCTATCGTCAGGTTTATCCAGAAAAACAATCCCTCTATAGTTTCTTTAGTATGCATGGGGTATTCAGCTATGCATCCAATCGAAGAAGATACTTTTTGTGCCGAATATATTAAAAATGAAATCGAAGGGAAAACAAGTGATTTTGGTTTAATGAAGAAGATTCTTCGTGAAGGAAGTGGGAAGCGGTTTTTTGAAGAGGGAAAACAAGAATATTCTCCATCCTCAGATTTTGATCTCTGTCTTGATCTTAATCGCTTTGACTTTGTTTTAAGGGTTTCAAAGGAAGGTGAGAATCTGGTTTTAAATAGAGTTAACAATTTCTAATTCTAAAATAATCCATTTAAATTAGATATGTCAAGTATTAAACTGGACATAATTAACTCAATTCAGGATCATAAACGGAGTTTGATATAAAAACTATGGAAAAGCTTAAAATTTATTTTAAAACCTATTTTGAAAAGTCAAGCAAGTTGAAAATTGGTAGCGATATTCTATTTTATTTATTGATCCTACTTCTGCTGATTCCAACTTCCCGGACTATGCTTATCAGAGCTACACTTTTTCGTCCTAAGATAATTACAGAATCCTCTGGAGTTACTATGAAAACTGAAGATTATCAATTAGCACTGGAAGATTTGGATGGAAATAGTGTAAACCTTTCAGAGTATTCAAATCAGACGATATTAATAAGTTTCTGGGCAACTTGGTGCGCTCCCTGTAGAGCAGAAATGCCATCAATTCAAAAAATGGCTGATAGGTATGGGGAAAAATTACCTATATTTCTGATTACTAGTGAAGAAAAGGAAAAAGTATCAAAATTCCTTCAGGAATCGGGATACCACATTCCTGTATACTTCCAAAAGTCCAGATCAACTGGAATTCTGGATATTAACTCATATCCTACCACTTTTCTTATTTCCTCTAAGGGTGAAATAATTATACATAAGAAAGGTGCCGCCAACTGGAATTCAAAAGACTTGAGGAGAAAACTGGATGAACTATTGGGACTTTAAAATCAGTTTGTCTTACGATACCTCCAGATAGCCAAACCTAAAATACCCGTTGCATACACGGACATGGAAAGGAATTCATGCTGAATATCGCGGAATCCTGAACCCTTAAGTAGTATCATTCTAATTACTCTCATGAAATAGGAAAAAGGATTTATGATATTTACTTTTTGTGCCCAATAAGGCATACTTTCAACTGGAGTAAATATTCCACTCATAAGAATGAATGTAAGCATAAAAAAGAAGGCTAGAAACATAACCTGCTGTTGTGTGTCAGCAAGCGTAGAGAGTAAAAGTCCAATTCCCAAAACAACAAGAAGATAAACACCGGCAAAACTGAATAAAATGGCCGGGTTACCCATAACCGGCAAGTGAAAAAATAGTTTCCCTATTGACATTCCGAATGCAAGCTCAAATAAGGCAATCAACCAAAAAGGCAGCAGTTTACCAATAATCAGCTGATATTTTTTTATAGGTGTAACGTTAATCTGCTCAGCAGTTCCCATCTCTTTTTCTCTCACAAGATTCATAGCAGTAAGAAACATCCCAATAATGGTGACCAATATTACAAGTATCCCTGGAAGCATAAAAATTTTATAATTCAATTGCTGATTATACCAATAACTATAGGTAATATCAATGTTTTGAGTAGCATTAGTTGCTGATACTCCCAACCAGTTTATGCGTAAATCCTGATTGAATTCGCGGATGATTGCTTCTGAATACGCATAAACAAGTCCAGCTTTCGTGGTGTTAATTGCATTGATCAGCAGTTGCAAGTCAGATGAACTTTCTTTCCTGAGCTTAGAACCAAATCCACTATTAAAAACTATTATCAGGTCGGCTCTATCCTTTAGCAGCATTGCTTCCCCTTCAGAAAGGCTAAAACCGGTTCCTTCATCTTTAAAAAAAGGTGATGCAGTAAATTCAGATCTTAGTATACGGGATGTTTCAGAAAGGTCAAGATCGACCGTATAAACACGAATTTCCTTCATTTCCAGATTAGCTGCAAAAACAAGAACAACCATCTGCACAATGGGAACAATGAAAATAAACGGGAGCATTACCCTATTTCTGAAAATCTGAGTAAACTCTTTTCTAAGTAAAGCTATCAAGGTTCTCATGTCAAATTATTCCAATCTTATTTTAAATCGCTTAACACTGAGTGATATAAAAACAACTGTCATACCTATTAAAATCAGAGTTTCCTTCCAAACAAACATAATACCTGTGCCTTTAAGCATAATATTTTTCAAAATCACGATGAACCATCTGGGAGGAATTATAGCAGAAAACCATTGCAGGATCACTGGCATATTCTCTACAGGGAAGATAAAACCTGATAAAAGTGTTGTTGGAAGCATCAGTGCAAGCATAGAAATAAACATTGCCATTTGCTGATTTTTTGCTACCGTCGAAATAAAAATCCCCAGAGATAAGGCAAGAGTAATATATAAAATGGTTTCAAGCAGCAGCAACACTATGCTTCCATTAACAGGAAGACCAAAAACAAAATACCCGATTATTAATATCATTATTGCATTAATAAATGCCAATCCTATATATGGGGTTACTTTACCAAGGATTATTTGTATTGGTTTCAAGGGAGATACAAGTAGCACTTCCATAGTACCCATTTCTTTCTCCCTCGTGATTGAAATAGAGGTCATTAATGCTGAGATCAATGTCAGGATAAGAGCCATAGTTCCCGGGACAAACATATAAACCCCCTTCATTCCCTGATTGAAATACATCCTCGATTTGGCATTTATTGTATAGGGCGCAAGACCATTTTCGGCCATTATCTCCTGTATATAATTCATAACGATTCCCTGTGTATAAACTGCAATAAGTCTTCCAGTATTAGCATCTGAAGCATCCGAAACTATTCTCATGGATGCAGTTCCGGTTCTACCAAGATTTTGTGAAAATCCCGGTTCGAAAATAATTACCTCTTTAACATTTCCTGTTCGAAAGGCAGGCTCAATCTGTTCATAATTCTGAAGCTTCGAATGCAGTTCAAAATAGCCGCCAGAAAGAATCTTATCAGTAATTTTTTGTGTAATCTCATCTCCTGAATAGTCGAGAATAGAGATTTTAATATTCTTGATATCATTTGAAATTACAAAACCGAAAATCAATACCTGAGCAACCGGTATGCCGAAGAGAATGAGCAAAGTACGGAAATCCCTAAAAATATGGTAAAACTCCTTTAGTACAAAACCCCAATATCGCCTCATATATAGCAGGTTTAAAACAATTGAATTATATCGGCAGCATTAATTTCCGTGAAGTCGGATATATTCCTTATCGTTGATTTAAGTTTTTCAGAGGGATGAGTAGTTGCGACTCCAATAACTTTCATGCCAGCCCTCACAGCAGATTCAATCCCATGAAAAGAATCTTCAAACACAAGACAATCTTTTACATCAAGATTCAATACTTTAGCTGCTTTGAGATATATTTCAGGGGATGGTTTCCCTTCTGATATCATGGAAGCATCAACAATTTTATGAAAGAAATGCCTTATACCTGTGTGCTCAAGTACAAAGTCAACATTTTCTGTGGGAGCTGCTGTTGCGATTGCCAAGGTGAAACCACTGTCATGCAAGCTGCGCAATAATGAAACAAGACCTTCTAATGCTTTAATATCATTCTGGTAGAGATCCCTATAGATCGCTTCCTTCTCACCTCCTATTCTTATGATCTTTTCCTGTTCAATATCATCTCCAAACAGTCTTTTAAGAATCATTGGATTGGTATTTCCAAACCAGGTTTTCACTTCATCCTGACTGACCTCCAGCCCATAATTTTTGCATAATTCTCCCCATGCACGAAAATGGTAAATATCGTTATCAACAATTACACCATCCATATCGAATATTATCCCGATTCTTTGTTTTAGCATATTACTTTTCTCCTCTGGCCAGGGTAATAAATACCCCATTCATATCAGTAGTTTTATAAATTTTTTTAAGATTTTGCGGGGTATCTAGAGCAGCAATTTTACCATCTACCATTATTGAAACCCGATCGCAATATTCGGCCTCATCCATATAATGTGTTGTTACAAAAACGGTAATTCCATTTAAGGCAGCTTCATTTATCATTTCCCAAAACTGTCTTCTTGTTACAGGATCAACTCCACCTGTAGGTTCATCAAGAAATACGATTGCAGGCTTATGAAATACAGCCACAGAAAAAGCGAGTTTTTGCTTCCATCCTAATGGTATGTCTCTGATCAGACGATTACGTATTTCTTCGAGTCCAAGAGAACTCAATAACTCAGATGTTCGTGATTCAATTAGCTTTGAATTCATTCCATATATTCTCGCATAAAATCTGATGTTTTCAACAATTGTAAGATCATCATATAAGGAGAACTTCTGACTCATATATCCAATATTCTTTTTTATCAATTCCCTTTGTGTATATGCATTATAACCTGCTACCGAAATATCTCCTGAGGTTGGAAATGACAATCCACAGAGGATTCTTATAGCTGTTGTCTTTCCTGCACCATTTGCTCCCAAAAATCCAAATATTTCGCCTTTTCTAACTTCAAATGAAAGCCGGTCATTGGCTATGAAATTTCCAAATTTCTTAACCATATTCTTAACAACAATTATATTGTCAGGACTATCCATTTTCAGGGTTCTTCATTAATTCCATAAAAGTATCTTCAATGCCCGGAGTTATTCTCTGAGTTTCAATCCCTATTTGTTTTGCATAAACTATAAAATCTAATTCATCTTCGGGACTATTCAGGGTAAGATGGACAGTTTGTCCAAATAACCATGCATTTGCACACCACTTCATTTCCCTTATGCTCTTTAAAAGTTTGTATGCACCGTCTTCAAGCCGGAGTTCGTATAGTATTTTAGTAAAACCTTTATAAATTTCAGAAGGTTTATTAATACTCATAAATTCTCCTTTTTGCATTAAAGCAACCCTATCGCAACGTGCAGCCTCATCCATATAAGGAGTTGATACAATTATTGTTATACCCTCTTTTTTTATTTTACGCAGAAGATCCCAAAATTCGACCCTTGAAACAGCATCTACGCCAGTTGTTGGCTCATCGAGAACTAATATCTGCGGGCGATGTATTAAGGCACAAGAAAGAGCCAACTTCTGCTTCATTCCACCTGAAAGCTTTCCTGCAAGACGTTTCTTAAAGGGCTCTATCTGCACATAAATATCACGGATCAATTCATAATGTTCTTCTATATTGGTGCCGAAAACTGTAGCAAAGAATTTCAGGTTCTCTTCAACACTTAAGTCTTGATAAAGTGAAAACCGGCCAGGCATGTAGCCTACAATATTTCGTATTTTCTTATAATCATTTATTACATCAAATCCTGCGATATTCACTTGTCCGGAATCGGGCAATAATAAAGAAACAAGAATTCTGAAAAGTGAAGTTTTTCCAGCACCATCCGGGCCTATTATGCCAAATATTTCTCCTTTTTCTACTTGAAAAGAGATATCCTTAAGTGCATTAATTGCACCATAGGACTTATGAATATTATGCACATTTATTTCAGGCATTATAACCGTATCTCCCCTGGTATTCCTATTTTAAGGCTTCCGTCATTTGGAACACGCACTTTTATTGCATAAACCAAATTCACTCTCTCATCTCTGGTTTGAATAATCTTTGGAGTAAATTCAGAATTAGCTGCGACCCATGTAACAATACCTTTGAACTTTTTCATTTCTCCATTATTTGAGTCAATTAAAACTTCAACTTCTGAGCCCAATTTAACTTGTTCAAGCTGATTCCCTGAAACAAAAACACGTAAAATCATTGCCGATAAGTCTGCCATTTTATATAATGGTTTTCCCATAATTACTAACTCACCGGTATAAATGTATTTCTCCAAAACGGTTCCGGCAGAAGGTGATTTTATTATAGATTTTGAGATCAGGTCATTTACTTGTAGAATTTGAATATCCAAAGATTCCTTTTCAGCCCTGATTATAGCTTTTTGGGATATCTGCACATTATTTTGAGCATTTACCAGATCAATCTGACCGGAAATATCATCCAACTGCTTTGAAGTTGCAGCATTCCCTTCAAGAAGAGAGGCAATTCTTTTTTTCTCTCTGGAAAGATTCGCAAGTGTAACCTCATTAACTGCCACCTGACTTTCAACTTGGGAAAGACGGGCCTTTACAGAACTGTAACCGGATATTAACTGCAGTTTTTTAAGGTATTGCTGACTTGTATCAATACAACCGCAATATTCAGAAACAGATAGTTTCTGTCCTTCTGATATAGGGAATTCAATAAGCTTACCCGATGACTCTGCAGAAATTATTATTTCTTCCGATTCAAAATTTCCATAGGCAAAGGCAACCTGTTCTTTTGATTTACATGAACTAAACAGGAATAAAATTCCTATTGACGCTACGACTAAATATTTTATTGTCTTCATATAATTTATATTACACAGGATATTTTGTTTATCAATTATATTTCACCGGATATTTCCAGATATTTTGCAATTGACTGTTGTAAAAGAGTTCGCTCGTTTTCCAGTTGCATTCTGGCAATTACTTCCTGATTAAAAACTGCTATATAATCAAGAGTTTTAATTACTCCTTGCTCTAATTGCACCTTAGCTGTCATTGAGATTCTGGTTCTTAGATTAAGAATGTTTTCAAAAGCTATAAGATTTTCCTCATGATTCTTAATAACTGATTTTTGATTGATTAAGGCGGAGTTAATTTCAGATTCAAATTGCAATTTACGGCTTTCAATAATACTCTTCTGATATTCAATCACTTCTCTATCCCTGCTATTTACATTCCAATCCCAAATAGTCCATTTAAGACCTGCTCCAACTATATAATAAGAATTAAACTCATCCTTTAACATATTAAGGCCAGGATTTCCATAAGCAAACTGTCCGAATGCGTATAGTTTAGGCAATGATCGAGATTTAACTAATGCTTTGCTACTATTCAATGCCTCCGACTGAAAACCAAATAGTGCTTCTTCAATTCTTTGAATAGAATCTTTTTCGGGGGATTTAAATGTCGTTACCGCCAAAGTAGCTGATTGATCAATATTTTCACCCAATTTGAAAGCAAGTACCTTAATACCGGCAACTTTGGCCGCTTTAAGTTCGGATTTCCTTTGCTGCAATTTAATAGTTTCAACATCCAGCAAATCTCTGTCGGTATCCAAAAGAACACCATTCTTAATTCCTGCTTCAATAATGACCCTGTTTTCTTGGAGTTGTTTTACGGAAATTTCAGTTATTTCCAGACTTTTTTGGATCAACAGTATTGAATAATATAAATCTTTCACCTGCATTTTTGAAGTGTACAGATCTATTTCCAGTTGCGAAATATCTACCTGTTTTGATATTTCTTCAATTTTCTCTTTGCTTTTAGAAATCCCTCCATCATAAATAGATTGAGTGATGTCAAGACTTACTTTATACTGGTCTTTGGGACTGGAAGGAAAATCAATTCCGGGAATAGGGATATCGATAGTAATAGCATCAGATTGATAACTCGCCTTTCCATTTAATTCCATCTGCGGTAAGTTTCCCGACCGAATGTTTCTAATCTCATTGTCAGAAATACCTTGGATAATTGCTGAATTGCCATTCCTTGGATGATTTTGAACCGTTTTATCCAGGCACCATGACAATGATATTGTATCCTGTGAAAAACTGGAAAGTATCAATCCGGCCTGAAAAAACGTAAAAAATGTAATAAATTTAAACATATATCAGGGTTTTAGGGATTCAATAAAAGAACTCTTCAGATTCTTATTTCTTTGAATAATAAATTCCGTGTAGGATTTTATGTCTCCTTTAAAAATAATCTCTTCAAAAATACGTCGGGCAGCAAAAGGGAATATAATAAGCGACATAAGGTTTACCATGATTTCTTTTGGATCCATTTTACGAATGGTTCCTTTTTCCATTTCACTTTCCAATGCAACCAGAAAAGGTGAAATATTAATCCCTCCTTCTTTGAGTAAAGAGACTATTCTCTGCGGGTTTGTAGATAATTCCTGAAGAATAAATACGGGTATAATGGGATTTTCAATCAGAATAGTAAAATAATAATCTATAAAGCTTTCTAACCGCTTTAATATGTGTATTTCAGATTGAAGTGTAGAAACAATCACCGGTAAAAAGCGACTGAATATTTTAATAAAAACCTGTTCAAATAAGTTTTCTTTACTTCTGAAATAGTAGTTAAGTAAAGTTCTGTTAATCCCTGCCTCATCAGCAATATCCTGCATTGATGTACCTGCCTTTCCTTTCCTGACAAAAATTCGGGTGGCAGAAAATAAAATCTTATCTTCCATTTCCTGGGATAAATTCTTCAATTCAGGTTTATTCATTGGTAATAGAAAATAAATATTTAACTGGTTTGTTTGACGACTTCGTTAAACAAGTTTGTAAAAATATATCATTTTAATACGAAATCAAAATTAAGTTGTGCCTAATTAGATAATTGTTTGCATTTCTTTTTGAGCGAATCTTTAAAAAAGTGAGTATATTTAGCCCCTTAAAATTATGACAATAAAAATGAGAAAAATATTAATTCTTAGCATAGGTCTTACACTTGCAGGCTTCTATTCCTGCAATTCACAGAATAATCCAGATATTACAATTCCTGAATTAAATTCTCATTTGAGAAATCTTGCAGGGGAACAGTTTAAGGGAAGATACCCCGGAACACTCGAGGACTCTCTCCTATTAAGATATATCTCAAATGATTTCAGGTCTTCAGGATTGGAGTTTTTCAGTGGTAACGGAATTCAAAACTTTGACTTTATAAGTAGTGTAAAGCAAGGAAGTTCTAACTCAATTACTTTAAATGGTCGGGATAAAGCTTTATCAACTGATTTTATGCCATGCAGTTTCTCTTCAAGTAACACAATAAATGCTAAAGTTGTTTTTGCCGGATATGGCTATGAAATGAAAAATGACACTTTAAGCAGGAATGACTACACTGGGATAGATGTGAAAGGAAAATGGGTAATGATATTAAGAGGGAATCCACTTTCTAATGATCAGAAAAATGCATTTTCCGATGTAGAAAAAGATCGTGATAAAGTTATGCTTGCCAAAGACAAAGGTGCTGCAGGAGTTTTGCTGGTATCTGGTAACAAATTTGATCCAAAGGATGAATTAACTGCCATGTCGGTAAATTCTTCTGACGTCGGCATTCCTTGTTTTCAGATTACCCGACCATTTGCTGATAAAATTTTGTTGACTGAAAGTCAGACTATAACTCAGTTGGAAGATTTATTATTCCAAAAACAAATTATTAAATCATTTGAAACCAAAACGATTCTGAATGGAGTTTCTGATGTAATTCAGGAAAAAACAAAAACTGGAAATGTTATTGCCTACATTAAAGGTAGTAATCCTTCACTCTCAGGTGAATATATTGTAATTGGCGCACATCATGACCATCTTGGAATGGGCGGACAAGGTAGTTCTTCCAGAATGCCTGATACTACTGCAATTCATTATGGCGCAGACGATAATGCTTCAGGGGTAACGGCAGTTTTAGAACTAGCTGAAAAATTTAAAAGTCTTAAGCCAGGAAGAAGTATAATTTTTGTGACGTTTGGTGCGGAAGAAAAAGGCATTATTGGAGCAAATTATTTTGTTTCTCACCCTCCTGTCCCCTTGGATAAAATTGAATTAATGTTAAACCTTGATATGGTTGGTCGTTTAAGGGATTCAAGTCTTCAAGTTGGTGGTGTTGGCACTTCTCCGGAACTCAGAAATATTTTAAACCAAACCGAGAAAAACACAGCTTTTAAATTTAGTCTGAGTGAAGCAGGTTATGGCCCTTCCGACCATGCTGCCTTTTACGCAAAAGACAAACCTGTATTGTTTTTCTCAACCGGAGCACATCAGGATTATCATACTCCAAATGATAAAGTTGATTCAATTAATTTAGAGGGATTAAAAGAGGTAAGTAACTATGTTTCAGACCTTGCAATATATTTTTCAAATCTAGAAGGCGGTTTACCATTTAAAGAAGCTGGACCCAAAGAATCAACTTCTGGCAGATACAGAGGGAAAATTACTTTTGGCATTATGCCTGATGTTTCAGAAGAAGGAACAGGCGGAATGAAAGTACTGGCGGTAACTCCGGGAAAACCTGCTAGTAATTCAGGAATGAAAAAAGGCGATATTATTACAGCAATAGATGGAAAACCAGTTGGAAATGTACAGGACTATATGTTTAGGCTTGGGCAATTAAAAGCCGGAGATATCGTGGTAGTAACTGTTATTCGAGGTTCAACTAAAACGGAGCTACTTGTTCAATTATAAATTACATATTTCAAAAAGCAACTCTTAAAAGAAAACCCATGACAAAGAAAGTGATTTTCTGGATTTTAACAGTAGTAATAACCTTATTCACTGCTTATTACCAAAGAACAACCGGGCCGACGTATCCTAAAAGGTTTAAGGTTATGATTGACAGTACTGAATATAAGTACTCACTTCCTCGGAGCCAGAACGGATACTCAGATTGTAAGGTTAAAATTGCTTTGGCAGATCCGCTTATTACCGGCAAAATAATTTACCGTCGATTCCCGACAAGTGATTCATGGGATACACTTAGTTTTAATCGCGAAGCCGAAACTCTAATTGCCTGGTTGCCAAAACAAAAAGCAGCTGGTAAGCTTGAATATAAAGTGGAATTATATCGTGATGGTAAATTTCTTGAAATTGCTAATAATGAAGTTATAAAAATTAGGTTTAAGGATAATGTTCCTGCGATTGTACTTATACCCCATATCCTGTTTATTTTTGCTGCTATGTTGCTGTCAACTCTTTCAGCATTCTTTGCTTTAGGAAAAATTCCATCCTACCGATTCTATACAGGAATGACACTTTTAATGTTTTTACTGGGAGGAATGATTTTTGGCCCTATTGTTCAGAAATTTGCATTTAATGAATACTGGACAGGGTTTCCTTATGGAAAAGATTTAACTGATAATAAAGCTTTAATTGGCTTTTTAGCTTGGGTGATTGCATGGTTAGGAAACCTAAAGAAAGAAAGAAAATATCTTGTGATTGTTGCAGCCCTTGTAGTTCTGGTTATTTCATATATTCCTCACAGTGCAAGAGGTTCAGAGCTAAATTATGATTCAGGAACTATTAAAACCGGAATGATTTATTTATCAAGTATTTTGGTTTGTTATAAGATTATCAAACCTGAATTTGGTTTAGGTTCGAATACTAAAGAGGAGGAATCTTAAACTGGTATTTATGGCTTTTTGCCACATAGAATTTTTACACCCCTTATAAATATAAAGAGGTTATTAAAGATGCAGCATTTCGTTTTTCTTTACGACTTTAATTTGAAATGATGAGGAAAAGCATCATCCCTTCTTTCGAAAGTATAAAGATTGAAAATACCAGAGGCAATTATAAAATTGGAATAAATAAGGAAACTTCCTTTGATCAAACTGGCAATTCCGAAAATGGAGAAATAAACATTGCGGAATTTAAAATTCTTGAAAATAATACAGATGGTAATGAGAAATATATACGTGAAACCAATGGCACAGAAGAAACTGGGAAATTGATATCTATATATGCAACAGATGGTTCCGTAAGTTTATTAAAGTATTAGTAAAGATAAAATCTAATTATTTCTATACTCCTTTAGAACATTCCCACCCTGTTTCCAGATTGAGATTTTTGTGCTTTTTTGCAATTGATATTTCAATATATAAACTCTTCAAAGCAGAATACCCTTCCTATCAATCATTCTCCAATGTTTTCTTACAGGTAAAAACACTTGTATAAATCACGTAAAAATACTCTGTTAACACAGGTATTTTTCGTAAGCAAACAAGTGCTAACCATGTTGTGAGGCAATATTCCAAACAGTATATTTATTCAGAATAGTATTGCATAATATTCTTCTGATTTGATTATGAGTTTTATATCAGCACCTCAGATTAATTTTGATGCTGAATTCAATTAAATGAAATTTCTGAAAATTTATTAAAATAAGAATTATGAAACTGAAAATTTTGATAGCCGAAGACGATGAAACCTCAGGAATGCTCCTTACAGAATTGATTGAAATGTATGGGAAGGAATTCAAATATGCAATTACTGGAATAGAGGCAGTTGAAGCATGTCGAAGTAATCCTGATTTTGATTTGGTTTTAATGGACGTTCAAATGCCAAAAATGAATGGATATGATGCAACTAGAAATATCAGGCAATTTAATAAAGATGTGGTAATCATAGCTCAAACAGCATTTGCTCTATCAGGCGAGCGTGAAAAAGCAATTGCAGCAGGCTGTACCGATTACATATCTAAACCAATCAATCAATCTTCATTGATTGAACTGATGAAGAAGTATTTTAACTAAGATAACTATGAATCTAAAGCAAAATAAAGGGAAATCTAATTCCAAATCGAAATCGGTTCAATTTATTGATCTCTTTAAACTTGAAGAAATTCAAAACCTACAGGATCTTTTTTCTGATTCCTGTGGTGTTGCTTCCATTATTACATTTCCCGATGGAAAACCAATTACTAAGCCAAGTAACTTTTGTACCCTTTGTAGTGATATTATCCGAAAAACCGCAAAAGGTCTTGCAAACTGTCAAAAATCTGATTCAGTACTTGGCCAAAATAATTCTACTGGTCCTGTGGTACAGCCCTGTTTAAGTGGAGGATTATGGGACGCAGGAGCAAGTATAACTGTGGGTGGAGTTCATGTTGCTAATTGGCTTATCGGTCAGGTCAGGAATAGTGAAATTGACGAAAAAGGAATGTTACAATATGCAAATGAAATTGGCGCAAATCAGAATGATTTTTTAAAAGCTCTAAAAGAAGTTCCGGTAATGTCTGAGGAACAGTTTAATAAAGTTTCCAAAATGCTTTATGCCTTTGCTGGTGAATTATCAGAAAAAGCATATAGAAACTTACTTTTAAAGCAACAAATAGAAGAAAGAAATCAAGCAGAATCTGCACTTCAGGAAAATGAAAAAAAGTTCCGGAACATTTTTGAAAATGCACAGGAAGGAATTTTCCAGACAACTGTTGATGGGTCTTATGTTTCAGTAAATCCTGCATTAGCAAAAATGTACGGCTTTGCAAGTCCTGAAGAGTTGATTAGCAGCAGGACTGATATTTCAAAAGATGCCTATATGGATCCTAAGGAAAGAGATGTTTTTCTGAAATTGATGGAAGATCAGGGATTTGTTAAAGGATATGAATATGAAGTAAAAGATAAAAATGGCAAAAGGCTTTGGTTTTATGAAGATGCACAGGCAATAAAAGATGAAACCGGTAAGGTAAAATACTTCGAAGGCTTTGTTGTTGATATAACCGAGCGCAAAAAAGCAGAACTTAAACTATTGGAAAGCGAAGAACGGTATAAAAGAATTACTGCAGGCATCACCGATTACCTGTATACCGTGGAAGTGAGAAATGGAAAAGCAATTGAAACACACCATAGTGAGGCATGTTTAACAGTAACAGGATATACTTCTGAGGAGCTAATATCTGACCCTTATTTATGGATAAACATGGTGGTACCTGAAGAAAGGGTAAGTGTAGCGGGTCGGTTTCTTCAAATCCTTGAAGGCAATGATTTACCTGCTTTTGAACACAGGATTATACACAAGGATGGTAAAATCCGATGGATAAGCGATCAGGCAATACCCAAATATAACCCTAATGGAAAGCTTGTTTCGTATGATGGTATTATAAAAGATATTACTGAACGAAAGCAAGTTGAAGAAGCCCTAAGAGAAAATGAAGAAAAATTAAGTACGTTGTTTATTTCTATGACTGAGATGGTTGCATTGCATGAACTTGTTTTCGGTGAGACTGGTGAAGTGATAAATTATAGAATTACTGATTGCAATAATGCTTTTACTTCAATAACAGGTATTAATAAAGAAAATGCAATCGGAAAACTAGCAACAGAAGTTTACGGAACTCAAACACCCCCCTATTTAAAGGAATTTTCAAATGTAGCAATCACAGGTAAATCATTTGAATACAATACCTATTTTGAGCCGATGGATAAGCACTTTATGATTTCTGTAGTTTCCCCAAAAAAGAATCATTTTGCAACTATTACTACCGATATATCTGCTATCCAACAAATACAGGAAGTTATAACAACAAAAAATAAGGAACTTGAAAACTATTTATATGTTGCATCCCATGATTTAAGATCCCCACTTGTAAATATTCAAGGTTTTAGTCAGCGACTTCAAAAACAAGCAAATGCTATAAACACCTTTGTAGCAGATGCGAATCTGGATAATGAAACCCAAATGGTATTAAACAAAATCACTAAAGAGGATATTCCAAAAACCTTAAGTTTCATATATTCCAACGTTACAAAAATGGATTCTCTTATTAATGGCTTATTGCAAATATCGCGCACTGGGAGAATAAAAGTGAGCATTGCACAGATCAACATGAACCAATTGATTAAAACCATTATTTCAGCACTAAATTTTCAAATTGCTGAAATATCTGGTGAAGTTCAGGTCGAAAATCTTTCGGACTGTTATGGTGATGAAAATCAATTAAATCAGTTATTTTCCAATATTATCGGAAATGCTCTTAAATACAGGGATAAAAAAAGGAAGATGGTGATTAAAATTGGGTGCGCTGTTCAATTCAACAAGGTTGTTTACTCAATTCAGGATACTGGTATTGGTATAGCTCAAAGGCATCTCGAAAGGATCTGGGATATATTCTACAGAGTAGATTCTGGCTCACCTATAGCCGGAGAAGGAATTGGGCTAAGTCTGGCGAAACGAATAACAGAAAAACACAAAGGCAAGATATGGGCTGAATCCGTTGAAGAAACAGGAAGCATCTTTTATATTGAATTACAAAAAAGACCTTTTTCTGAATAAACAATGAAAATTTATAATAAATTAAGTACTATGAAAAATTACAAAGAAATGATAATTCTGATTGCTGAAGATGATGATGGGCATGCAGACCTAATAAGAGAAGGACTAGAAGAATCAGGAGTTTGCAATAGATTCATTCGTTTTTCAAACGGCGAGGAGATATGGAATTTTCTGTCAGGAAACGATAACACGGAGGTTCGTGATAAAACTAAAGGTTACCTCTTGCTCCTTGATATAAATATGCCAAAATTAGACGGTATTGAAGTTTTAAAACGAATGAAATCAAACGACGAATTAAAGGAGATTCCCGTTATGATGCTTACAACCACCGACGATCCAAGGGAAGTCGAAGCTTGTTACAAAATTGGATGTAATATGTACATCACCAAACCTGTAGATTTTAAGAAATTTACTGAAACCTTGAAAAGGCTTGGTTTATTTATTCAGATTGTTAAGGTTTAGTTGGAAAATGAAAAAACAAAAAATGAAGGCAAACATTAAAACAATTCTCTTAATTGAGGATGATGAAGGGTTAATTGAGTTACTAACAGAAAGAATCATTGAAAGCGGTCATCAAACTATCCATTTTAAAAATGGCAGGAATGCAATTGAGTGGTTAAAATTTCATTCTCCTTTCCTTATTATCCTCGATTTTAGCTTACCCGATATGAACGGGAAAGAGTTTATCGATGAAGTAACTACTATTGGGCTAAATCTAGCTCCATTTATAGTATCAACAGGCCAGGGTGACGAGAGAATCGCAGTTGACATGATGAAACTTGGCGCAAAGGATTATGTCATAAAAGATAACCACTTTCTTGAAATGATACCTCTTATAATTGCAAGGGTTAGCAAGGAAATTGAAAATGAGAGTAAACTAAGGCTTGCTGAGCAGGCACTTATTGAATCAAACCAGTTTAACAAACAAATCATTCAAAGTGCTCAGGAGGGAATTATTGTTTATGATCGTGAAATGAAATATCAGGTATGGAATCCTTATATGGAGGGATTATCAGGAATCTCCGCATCAGACATTATCGGAAAAGATCCAACTGTTTATTTCCCATTCCTTAAGGATTTTGGAGTTTATGATATTGTTAGTAAAGCCCTTGATGGAATATTATCCACAGAAATTGATATACCTTATACTCTTCAAACAGGTAAAACAGGTTGGTCGTCCAATACTACTGCACCTGTGTATGATTCATTCGGGAATATTGTTGGAGCCATTACTACTGTCAGGGATATTACCGAACGTAAAGAAGCCGAAATATTATTGCATAAAAAAAGTTTAGAATCGCAGCAACTCAATGAGGAACTAATTAAAACAAACGCGGAATTAAAAAAGGAAAAAGAACATGCTGAAGAAAGTGATCGCTTAAAAACTGCATTTCTCGCAAATATGAGCCATGAAATCCGTACTCCGATGAATGGAATCCTTGGGTTTGCTGAACTTCTGAAAAAGCCTGACTTGACCGATGATAAGCAGCAGCTGTATTTAGGTATTATTGAGAAGAGCGGTTCAAGGATGCTCAATATTATTAACGATATTATTGATATTTCTAAAATTGAGTCAGGTTTGATGAAAACAACAATTTCAGAAACAAATATCAATGAACTCATCGAATTTATATATACTTTTTTTAAACCTGAAATCGAGAATAAAGGAATGGAGCTTCGCTTCCATAATGATCTCAGTTCTCAAAATGCGATTATTAGAACTGATAGGGAAAAGATCTATGCAATCCTTATTAATATAGTTAAAAATAGTATTAAATATTGTGACAAAGGTTCTATTGAATTTGGGTATAAACAAAAGGGAAGTACATTGGAATTTTTCGTTCACGACACAGGTATCGGCATTCCAATTGACAGGCAACAAGCAATTTTTGAAAGGTTTATCCAGGCTGATATTTCCGATAAAAGGGCATTTCAGGGAGCTGGTCTGGGTCTTGCCATTTCTAAAGCTTATATAGAAATGCTTGGAGGAAAAATTTGGGTAAAAAGTGAACCTGGGAAAGGTTCTACATTCTATTTTACCTTACCAAGCAATTTAGACGACAAAACTACTATTCATAAAAATTATTCCAAAATGAATGATAATGATCATGATCCAATAAAGAAGCTAAAAGTCCTTATTGCTGAGGACGATGAAACATCATCAATGCTTCTTGCTGAATTAATTGATGTTTATGCTAAAGAAATTCTTTATGCTAAAACTGGAATTGAAGCAGTAAGTACTTGTCAAAAGAACACAGATATTGATCTGGTTCTCATGGATATAAAAATGCCCGACATGGGAGGCTACGAGGCTACAAAAGAAATCCGCAAGTTCAATAAGGAACTGATTATTATTGCTCAAACTGCATTTGCTCTTTCAGGGGATATTGATAAAGCATTGACATCAGGATGCAATGACTACATATCAAAACCTTTAAAACAGGATGTTTTGAAGGGATTATTTAAAAAATATTTCGAAAAATAAGATCATGTTCAAACGGATAATAATACTAATTGCTTTTGTTTTTCTAATTGAAAACACTTTTTCGCAGATACAGGGAATTGAATTAATCGATTCCTTAAAATTGCAATTATCCAATGCAAAGGAAGATACGAGTCAGGCAAGAATTCTGGGAAAACTATCTTTTTTGTATTATAGATTTGATACAGACTCAGGAGTTTATTATGGACAGAAGGCTCTAAGTCTTTCTGAAAAATTAAAATGGACTACAGGTATTGCTTTTTCTTATAATTACCTGGGTACAAATTTTGCAGTTAAAGGTAATTTCCCACAAGCTCTGGATTATTTTAATAAATCCTTGGTGAAATATAATGAAGCAGATGACCAGCAGGGAATTGCATTTCTGAATAATAATCTAGCGAATTTTTACCGTATTCATAAAGAATACTCAAAGGCAATTGAATATATAAACATATCAATATCAATCAATTCAGGAATTGGAAATAAATATGAACTTGTTAAAAATTATATTAATATTGGAAATATTTATGCTGAAAAATTGGAGTTTAATGAGTCGAATAGTTATTATTTCGAAGCTTTAGAATTATCCCAAGAAATAAAAAATGAGGATCTGGCTTCTCAAATACTTATCAATATTGCAGATAATAAAACATTCACAAAAGAATATTGTGATGCGATCGAAATGGCTATCAAAGCATTAGATATCAGCATTGAAAACAATATAACCTACGATATTGCAACCTACTGCAGTTATATTGGTGCTATTTATTACAAAATTGCATGTGATACATTAAAAAACAGTAGGTCTTGCCCCTATTATTCAACCGATTTTCGAAGTAATTTACTTCTTGCCAAAAAATACTTAATAAATGGTCTTTTCTATTTAGAGAAAATAGATGATTTAGCTTTAATTTCTGAGACATCACAAAGTCTGTCGCAAGTTTATGAAAGATTAGACGACACAAAAAATGCTCTTAAATATTATAAAGAGTATTCCGACAATATGGATTCAATTTTCTCAAATGACACTAAAGTTGAAATTGCCAATATTGAAAAAAAGCAGGAAGTTGAGTTACGAGACAAACAAATTCAAATACAACATTTAACTATTGAAAAGAAGAATTCACTAATAATTGCGCAGATAGTTATCTTCATTTTAATTCTGTTGTCAATTACCGTTATTTTGTATTTCTTTTATTTAAAGAGAAAAAACTACGAAGCACAAATAGCTAATCAGCTTAGAACTGAATCGGAAAAAGCCTTAATTGAAAGTGAAGAGCGATTATCACGTGCCGAAAAAATTGCGAAAATAGGAAACTGGAAGCTTTTATTAGACTCCAGGCAAATAATCGCATCACATGGTGCAATTGATATTTATGGTATTGAGAAAAACCAGTTTAACCTTGAAATTGTTCAGAAAATTCCACTTCTTGAGTACAGGGAAACTTTAGATACAGCTCTCATTAACTTAATTACAAAAGGTACACCTTATAATGTAGAGTTTAAAATTCAAAGAGTTAACGACGGTGAAATTACTTATATTCATTCAATTGCAACGTTTGATAAAAGTAGCAATATCGTTTTTGGCGTTGTTCATGATATTTCTGAACAGAAAAAATATGAACAACTCCTAATCGATAAAACCGAACAAATTGAAAGTCAAAATGAAGAGTATCTGCAACTAAATGAAGAATTGCTTCAAATAAATAAAGAATTAACCCTCGCAAAGGAGCATGCAGAGGAAAGCGATCGTCTGAAAACTGCGTTTTTGCAAAATATGAGCCATGAAATTAGAACTCCTATGAATGCAATTATGGGGTTTTCTGCGCTTTTGAAAAACAATTTCGATAATAAACCTAAACTTGAAAAATTTTCTGAGATTATAAATCAACGCTGCAACGACTTATTGGATATTATTAATGATATCCTGGATATCGCCAAAATTGAGTCCGGTCAACTTACTGTAAATATGGAAGAATGCGATCTGGAAAAAATGTTTTTGGAGCTAGCATCATTCTTTACTGAGCATCAAAAGCACATAGAAAAAGAACATATTGCCTTTAGTTTAAAAAATGATTGTGGAGATATTCGGAAGGTAATTGTAACTGACACAGGAAAGCTCAAACAGATCTTCATAAACCTGATTGTCAACGCATTTAAATTTACTGAAACAGGTACAATTGAAGCTGGATGCAGGTTTGACGAAAATAACAAAATTATCTTTTTTGTTTCAGATACCGGAATTGGTATTCCTCCTAATAAGCATGATAATATTTTCGAAAGATTTACGCAGTTAAATCCCGGTGTGAACAAGCTGGTAAGCGGAACCGGATTGGGATTGTCAATCGTAAAGGGGTTAATTAACCTATTAGGCGGAGAAATAAATCTAAAATCCCAACCTGGTGAAGGAAGCACTTTTTCCTTTACAATTACATCCGATAATTCGAAAATAAATCAGTCTAAAGGGCTGCCAGCAGAGCCTTTTTATGAAAAGATTCCTTCTGAAAGAACAATACTTCTTGTAGAAGATGATCCATTCAATACTGCTTACCTCGAGGAAATCCTAAAATCTGCCGGTTATAAAATTATTCATACTATGTATGGGAAAGAAGCTGTTCAAATAGCACTATCACAGGAGATTGATATTGTACTCATGGATGTCAGAATTCCTGACATCAACGGGTATGAAGCAACGGTGATGATCAGGTCTAAAAAACCTTCTCTTAAGATCATTGCGCAAACCGCTTATGCATCTAATAGTGAAAAGCTTAAGGCTCTTGAAGCCGGATGCAATGATTATATAGCTAAGCCAATAAAAGAAAGTATGCTATTGAATATGATCAACAATCAACTTAATACATAATTTTTACTATTTCAATAGTTAAAGATAAATATATTAAACAAGCTAAAAGGATATAAAAAAATTAAAAAGTAAGTTTTCTGATATGATAGATGAAATAGGAAATATTAATTCTTTTGAAGCAAAACCCGAAAAGCACTCGAGTATCAACCGAAAAGTGATATACTATCTGGTTGTATTATTATTTTTTGGAGGTTCATTTATATGGATTACAGCAATTAAAGCAAGACGCAATCTTTATAACGATTTACTTCGTCATGCCAGAATTACTTCAATCATAATAAGTCAGGAATCAATATCTTCATTAAATAACAACATTTCAGATACTACGAAAAATGATTACAAACAGATAAAACATCAGTTAAATCAAGTAATTAAAACCATACCAGAAGCACGATTTGTTTATTTATTAGGGATCAGGTTGGTTAGTATTTATTTTATTGCCGATTCTGAACCTATAGGATCCCCGGATGAATCTTTACCCGGTGATATCTACTCAGAAGCCTCTTCAATATTGAGATCATCATTCAAATCAGGAAATGAAAGTTTTGAAGGACCACTTAAAGATAAATGGGGTAACTGGATGAGCATTTTTATCCCAGTTAAAAATCAGATAAATGGAGAATTAATCGCTGTATTAGGCCTGGATGTCTCAGTAAAGCACTGGATAATCCTGATAATAAAGGAATGTATGTTACCTGTAAGTTTAATGATTTTTGCACTTTATTTTCTCTTTGTGACAATTTTAAACAAGCAAAAAGCCATTTTTAATAAAATCCAGTCTGAAAAAATCAGGATTAGTGAAGAAAAGTATCGGCTTTTAATAACGAATATAAAGGACATAGTATATAGTGTTGATGTAAATACTAAAGAATTTGCATATCTCAGCCCTTCCTTTGAGAAAATAACAGGTTATTCAATTTATGACATTAACAAAATGGGAGGAAGAAACTCCTTCTTATCTCAGGTTTTAAGCAATGAAGTACTAGTGGATTCAAACCTCACATATTTGGAATTAGTGGGTTCCAATGAATCAGTTTTTAAACAGGACGCATGGTGGAAGTGCAAAGACGGATCGTTTAAATTTCTGCAGGATCATTGGATACACATATATGTAAATGATATAGCGGTATCAACTGATGGGATACTTATAGACATTACTGAAAGAAAGAAAGTTGAGCAAGATCTCAAATTGAAAAATGAAGAATTAATCCGTGTAAATACTGATAAAGACAGGTTTATGTCAATTCTAGCGCATGACTTAAAAAGTCCTTTTAATGGCTTGCTTGGGTTCTCAGATTTGTTAAGCCTTAATATCAGGAATTACGATATTGACAAAATTGAAAAATATGCTGGAATAATAAATAAGACAGCCAAAAGTACCTATAACTTGCTTGAAGATTTATTGTTATGGGCTCGATCACAATCCGGAAAAATTCCATTTGAACCTCAAATAACAAGTCTTTTTGATGTCTGCGAGATTGTTGTTGACGGATTAAAACTAAATGCTAAAACCAAAAATATCAATATAAAATTTCCAACGGATAAAGAGCTTCTTATTTATTCTGATATTGATATGCTGAAAACAGTTTTAAGAAATCTTATTTCAAACGCAATAAAATTCACACACAATAACGGACATATTGAAATTCATGCTGTGGAAACTGAAACCCATATGATTATTTCAGTTTCTGATGATGGTATTGGATTATCTGCAAAATCTAAAGAAAAACTTTTTGATGTTTCGGGTAGCTTTACAACTAAAGGAACAGAAAATGAAAGCGGAACGGGATTAGGGTTGTTACTATGTAAAGAGTTTATTGAAAAGCATGGAGGAGAACTTAAAGTTGAAAGCCAAGAAGGGTATGGAAGCATTTTCTGTTTTAAACTGCCTCATTTAGACAAAGCTCAATTTATATAAAAAATATTGCTTAAAATATAGTTTATACAATGTGTATGCAAAGTAAATCTAAAGATGAACTGCTAAGCAAAGTAACAGAGTTACTTGAAGAAAACCGTTCATTAAAATCTTCTTCTATGGAAGACCGTAAATTCTTAGCCGATACCGAGCAAAAGCTAAAAGCGAGTGAATTAAAATACCGCTCTCTCATCGAATGCTCAAGTGATGCAATTTTCTGCGTAGATGAAAAAGGTGAATATCAATTTACTAATCAACTTTTTGCATCTACTTTTGGCCAAACACCCGATTACTTTATTGGTAAAACATTTTGGGATATTTATGATAAAGAACAAGCTGATATTAGATTTGAAACTACAAACAGAGTGTTTCAAACTGGAGAAAGTGAATCAATCGAAGTAGAGGTTCCCCTCCCCAACAAAAAACTGTATTTTTTAGCTACTGCCAATCCCGTGAAAGATGAAACTGGAAAAGTAATTCTTAATCTTACCCTTGCAGCTGATATTACTAAACTTAAATATGCTGAAATGGCATTAGTGGAAAGTGAATCCCAGAATCGTAAAAAACTAAACAGTATTTTATCTGGAGAAAATCCAATCGGAGATCTTGAACTTGCTGATATCATTGATATTGAAGCCATTCAATCTATGATGGATGATATTTATGCACTTACAAATATCCCTGTAGCAATTATTGATCTAAATAATAACCTGCTTGTCAATACAGGTTGGCAGGATGTTTGTTTAAAATTTCATCGTGTCCATCTCGAAACTAGAAAGAAATGTTTCGAATGTGATACCGAATTATCAAAAGATGTAAAGTCAGGAACATTTAAATCCTACCTCTGTAAAAACAACTTATGGGATAATGTAACACCTCTTATAGTTGGAGAAAAGCATGTTGGAAATCTTTTTACTGGACAATTTTTCTTTGAAGATGCAATCCCTGATGATCAGGTTTTTATTGATCAGGCTGCAAAGTACGGATTCGATGTGACGGAATATATGAAAGCTATCAGGAAAGTTCCTGTCTGGAGCAGAGAAGCAATCGAGAAAGCACTTGTCTTCTATACAAAGCTTGCAAATATGATCTCTTCATTAAGTCATTCAAATCTGGTTTTGGCCAGAGCTTCAGAAGCAAGAAAAGAAGCAGAATGGAAGTTCCGTGCATTATTTGAAAAAGGACCGATAGGTGTTGCTTATCATCAAATGATTTACGATGATAACAACAATCCGGTAGACTACCTATTTCTAGATGCAAACGAAAGTTATATCGAATTGACAGGTGTTGATCCCCGGGGAAAAATGGCAACTGAAGCATTTCCCGGCATTGAAAAGGATGCTTTCGATTGGATAGGAACATTTGGAAAGGTTGCAAAAACTGGGGAAACAATTCGATTTGAACAGTTTCTTGAAGCGAATAATAGATGGTATGATTGCGTTGGGTACCAATATAAACCGGATCATTTTGTTGCTACTTTCCTTGAAATTACAAAAAGAAAAACTGCAGAAAAAAATCTTATTGAAAGTGAAGAGAAGTACAGGCATTTACATGAAAATACTGGTATAGGAATAGGTTACTATAAGCCAGATGGAACAGTTATCTCATATAACAAACTTGCTGCCAGTCACATGAATGGAGTTCCTGAAGATTTTACAGGGAAATCTATTTACTCAATATATCCAAAGGCAGAGGCTGAGTTTTATCATAACAGAATTAAAGAGAGTGTGCTATCTAAAGAGTCGTTGGTATTCGAAGATTGTGTTCAACTGCCCGGAGGAGAAAAACACTTCTTAAGTACATTTTCCAAAATTCTCAATCAGAACCAGGAAATTTCCGGAATTCAAATCATTTCACAGGATATTACAAACCTTAAATCAATTGAAAACAAATTACGATTAAGCGAAAAGAGGCTTGAAAGTATTTTTCTTGTTGCTCCTACAGGAATTGGAGTCGTTAAGGAAAGAATTATAACAGAGGTTAACCCGAAAATATTTGAATTAACAGGGTATTCTGCTGATGAACTCATTGGTAAACCCTCCGTAATTCTATACTCAAGTCAGGAAGAATATGATTTTGTCGGAAAAGAGAAATACCGCCAAATTGCTGAAAAAGGAACTGGAGTTGTTGAAACAATCTGGATCAAAAAAGATGGCGAAAAGATGGATGTAATTCTTGCTTCTAGGCCAATTGACGCTTCAGACCATTCCAAGGGAGTTACATTTACAGTACTTGACATTTCTAAACGAAAACTTGCAGAAATTCTCCTTCGTGAAAAAACCGATGAAATTGAATCGCAAAATGAAGAATATCAGCAGATTAATGAAGAACTAATACAGACTAATGACGAATTACACAAAGCAAAATTACATGCAGAAGAGAGCGATCGATTGAAAACAGCATTTCTTCAGAATATGAGCCACGAAATCAGGACTCCAATGAATGCTATTATGGGATTTTCTGCGCTTTTGAAAAATAATTTTGATAATAGACCTAAGCTCGAAAAATTCTCTGATATCATTAGTCAGCGTTGTAATGACCTGCTTGACATTATTAACGACATACTTGATATTGCTAAAATTGAGTCGGGTCAACTACCAATAAATTTGGAAAAATGCGATCTTAATAGTTTGTTTTCAGACCTCACTTCTTTCTTTACTGAACATCAGAAACATTTAGGCAAAGAGCATATAAATTTTAGCCTGCAATCCAATTGCAATGATAACCAAAACATAATTGTAACTGATTCAGGAAAACTCAAACAAATTTTTATAAACCTAATTGGCAATGCATTTAAATTTACTGAAAATGGATCAATTGAAGCGGGTTGCAGAGTAGACAATAATAACCAATTAATCTTTTTTGTTTCAGATACAGGAATTGGAATTCCCGAGAATCAGCAAAGCAGAATTTTCGAAAGGTTTACCCAACTTAACCCAGGAGCTAACAAACTTGTTAGCGGCACTGGATTAGGCCTTTCGATTGTAAAAGGATTAATTACTCTTTTAGGTGGAGAAATAATCCTAGAATCCAAGCCCGGTATAGGAAGTACTTTTTCCTTCTGCATACCATTCAAAAATTCAATGCCTTCCTATCAAGAAATCGTACAGACAGAAAAAAACAATTTTATGAATACATCCGAAAAAACAATTTTATTAGTGGAAGATGACATGTATAACACTGAATATTTGAAAGAAATTCTTTCCTCAGCCGGTTATAATATTATTCATACAGAATATGGTAAAGAGGCTGTAAAAATAGCTCTTAATCAGGATGTTGACCTAGTGCTTATGGATGTCAGGCTACCTGATATTAATGGTTATGAAGCAACACAGCAAATTAGACCAATAAAACCTTCTTTGAAAATAATCGCACAAACTGCTTATGCTTCAAATGGTGAAAAACAGAAAGCTATTGAAGCAGGATGTAACGACTATATAAGCAAACCTGCACGGGAAGACTTACTATTAAAGATGATAGAAAAAAATATTCTTCTTATATCCTGATGAGAATTCTCAATTTCTTTCGCAGGTTTATCTCATTTTTTGAGTTGAATCGCATATAAAAAAATAGCTTCGATATTAAAGATAAAAACAGCAGGATGAACAAGCTAGAAAAAACCAGAGAAGACCTTTCGCTTGAATTATCGGAATTACAAAAGAAATATGAGTGTGTAAAAGGTGAGTTGGAACAGGGCCTTAAGGAGAAAGCAATAGAAAACAGCTTTCTGGAAAAACTAATTTATGCTTCAGAAGATTTTATACACTTTTCTGAAGAGACTCCAGATTATAAA
>Ga0105048_10000303_pt1 | contig 73380 bp, 67 predicted proteins | sample MAT05_FD_78382 | JGI IMG/M metagenome (GOLD analysis project Ga0105048, IMG submission 78382) | Freshwater microbial communities from Lake Fryxell liftoff mats and glacier meltwater in Antarctica - MAT-05 | ecosystem: Environmental > Aquatic > Freshwater > Ice > Liftoff microbial mat | place...
GCCAACTTTCGACTACAGCCACTTGGGCATCGCGTCGATCCAAACACTGAATGACGTCAGCGCGGCCACGGACCTGCTGTTCCACAGCAGTGGCAACCGCTACAGCGCAAACTTCCAGAGCGTGACGGTGGGGCTGCGGCTGATCAGTGCCACGGCGGGCCTGATGGTGGGGTTCGGCAACAACCTGAACGTCTTCAACAGCAGCGCTACGTACGCCCTGGGTTCCAGCGGCAGCTTTCAGGCCATGCCCACGTTTTACGTTGCCGACAGCGCGTCAGCAGGCTTGTACAGCGCCCAATTCCGATTGGTGAACTTGGGCACGAACGCCAACGTGACCAATTCGGGCAATTTCTTCTTCGACTTCAGTGTGGCCCAGCCCATTCCTGAACCCCAGACCTGGGCTATGTTGCTGGCCGGCCTGGCTGTGATGGGCTCGTTGGCACACAAGCGCCGTAGGACAAGCTGACCAGCATTCCGGGCGGAGTCCTCATTCGGGCTGGATGTACAAGGTGCTCCAGACGATCCATCGCGCTTGCATATTGACGGTCGGGTGGGCGTGTGGGCGTGTGCCATACGGAAGCGCATGACTCATACAAACGAGTCAACTCAGCGCTTCAACCCAGCCCACGATCCCGCCCTCCGTGCTGGCCCTGACGATGACGTAAAGAGATGTCGCGGTTGACCTCGCAATGGAGAAAGGGCCCTGGCCTGGTCTGTGCCCGTGCGCGTGCTCGACGGCGACGCGCAGGCACTGCGCAAGCGCAAGTCGTCGCATCGCCTGCTGGAATTGCTGAAAGCGCTGACTGCGATGGGCGGCCACGAGGTGCCCGGCGCGTGGTTGTGCAATGCCGTCAGGCCCGATGCCGATGCCGATGCCGATGGCGACGCGGCGCGGCGCTCGCTGGAGACCAGCCTGTCGCGGCTGCGCAAGCTGCTCGGCAGCGCCGATGCGCTGCAGTTTCGATCCGGCAAGGTGTCCTTCGATGCGTCACGGGTCTGGCTGGACCTGGGGGCCTTTGCGCACCGCTTGCGCGCATTGGACGCAGCGGCACCCAGGTCGCCCGCCTGGGCCGAGCAGGCGCACCGGGCGCTGGCGTTTTGCCGCCGGCCCTTGCTGGCCGGCGAGGCCGACTGGGCCTGGTTGGCGGCCGAGCGCGAACGCTGGCAACAGCGCTGGCTGGCCACCGTGACGCAGCTGACCACGCATCACGGCCAGCGTGGCGGACGTAACGCGCTGCAGCGGCCGCTCGATGCAGCACACGCGGTGGACGGCTGCGAGTCCGTGGCTGCTGCCCTCAAGGCGTAAGGCACTGCGTTCGCGCTGGCTGCTGGTCTGACCTGCAGCCCTGAACTGCAGGCCTGAATTGCTGACCCGAACCGCTGGCGCGACCACGAGCGCACTGGTGTCACACGCTGACAAGGCCAGTGTCTGGCCCACGATCAATCCACTCGACCCGACCTTCGACTTGAAGGAACACGGTCATGCCGGCTTCGCAACGATGCTGACGGCTCTTGAACCGAGCCTCGATGTACGGGGTCGCCCCGCCCCGTCTGCGGGGGTCCGGGCCCTGTGTGATAGCGATGGTGCATCTCCAGCGCCGATATTGCAGCCCGTTTGCGTCGGCGGGCGCTGCTTTTTCAGGCGAAACCAGGCTGGCGACCAAGGCGCGCTTTTCCGACACGCTGAGCTTCGACTTCGGCGACACCGCCTTGCACCACCTGCGCGTGGCATTGCCGGCCTGTCGGGGGCCGGCTCAGCAGCGCTGGGCCTGCTGGCAGCGGGTGCTGGCGGTGGCTTCGGCTACAGCGCAGCAGCCCCGGTGCGTGAGGTGCCGCAGCCCGCGCGGACGCGCCTGCCGGGCGGCAGCGCGCCCTAGGATCGTGGGCCGCTGCCCTTGACCGGCTTGCGTCCGCCGGCGCGCTCGGCCGTCGGCGCGTCGCCCGTGCCCTTCGACCCCGCCTTCGCGATCGTCCCCGCCCCAGTCACCCGCGGCGGCAAGCCGGTGTGCTGGGTCAGCATCCGGCCTTGCGTCACTGGCGAGGTCTTCGCCCCGCCCGCGGTCGAGTTCTTGCGCCGCGCGCTGACATAGCCGCTGTCGATGGCGGGCTGGAAGGTCGGGATCAACTGGTGGCGCCCGTTGCCGATCAGGTCGGCGCGGCCCATGCTCTTGAGCGCCTCGCGCAGCAGCGGCCAGTTGGCCGGGTCGTGCGCGCGCAGGAAGGCCTTGTGCAGCCGCCGGCGGCGCTCGCCGCGCACGACGTCCACCCGCTCTGCCCGCGCCGGGTCACGGCTGATGCCCTTCAGCGGGTTCAGATCGGTGTGGTACATCGCAGTGGCCGTGGCCATCGGGCTCGGGTAGAAGGTCTGCACCTGGTCGGCCTTGAAGCCGTTCTTCTTCAACCACAGCGCCAGGTTCATCATGTCCTCGTCGCTGGTGCCCGGGTGTGCGGCGATGAAGTAGGGGATCAGGAACTGCTTCTTGCCTGCGGCCGCGCTGGCTGAATCGAAGAGCTCCTTGAAGCGGTCGTAGGCCCCGATGCCGGGCTTCATCATCTTGCTCAACGGCCCGCCTTCGGTGTGCTCGGGCGCGATCTTCAGGTAGCCGCCCACGTGGTGCGTCGCCAGTTCCTTGATGTACTCGGGACTCTTCACCGCCAGGTCGTAGCGCAACCCGCTGGCGATCAGCACCTTCTTCACGCCGGGGATCGCGCGCGCGTTGCGGTACAGGCGGATCAGCGGGCCGTGGTCGGTCTTCAGGTTCGGGCAGATGCCGGGGTAGACGCAACTGGGCTTGCGGCAGGCGGCTTCGATCTGCGGGCTCTTGCAGCCGATGCGCCACATGTTGGCGGTGGGCCCGCCGAGGTCGCTGACGATGCCGGTGAAGCCCGGCACCTTGTCGCGCATGTCCTCGATCTCCTTGAGGATCGAGGTCTCGCTGCGGCTTTGAATGATGCGGCCCTCGTGCTCGGTGATCGAGCAGAAGGTGCAGCCGCCGAAGCAGCCGCGCATGATGTTCACGCTGAAGCGGATCATCTCCCACGCCGGGATCTTGGTCGGCCCGTCGTGACGGCCTTGCTCGTCGGCGTAGCGCGGGTGCGGGCTGCGCGCATAGGGCAGATCGAACACGTGGTCCATCTCGGCGGTGGACAGCGGGATCGGCGGCGGGTTGATCCACACGTCGCGCGCGGTCCTCTCGTCGCCGTGCCGCTGCACCAGCGCCCGTGCATTGCCGGGGTTGGTCTCCAGGTGCAGCACGCGGTTGGCGTGGGCGTACAGCACCTTGTCGCTCTTCACGCGCTCATAGGCCGGCAGGCGAAGCACAGTCTTCTCACGCGGCGGCAGCTTCAGCGCGCCAACTGCAGGCTTGCGGCTGGCCGGCAGCGCGATGACGGTCGTGGCCGCCGAAGCAGCGGCCGCCGGGTCGTTCTTGGTGCAGCTCTCGCCCACCGACTCTGCCGCCTCGGCGGTCGTCAGATAGGGGTTGATGTGGTCGTCGACGCGGCCCGGGCGGTCGACCTCGGTCGAGTCGACCTCCATGAAGCCCTGCGGCTCGTGCCCGCGGCGCACCAGGAAGACCGTGCCGCGGATGTCGGTCATTTGTTCGACGGCTTCGCGACGGCCCAGCCGATGGGCGATCTCGACGATCGCGCGCTCGGCGTTGCCATAGACCAGCAGGTCGGCCTTGGCGTCGACCAGGATCGAACGCCGCACCTTGTCCTGCCAGTAGTCGTAGTGCGCGATGCGGCGCAGCGAGGCCTCGATGCCGCCGATGATCACCGGCACCTCGGGCCAGGCCTCCTTGCATCGCTGCGTGTAGACCAGCGTGGCGCGGTCGGGCCGCAGTCCTCCCTCGCCGCCAGCGGTGTAGGCGTCGTCGCTGCGCAGTTTGCGGTCGGCGGTGTAGCGGTTGATCATCGAATCCATGTTCCCGGCCGCTACGCCGAAGAACAGGTTGGGCTTGCCCAGCGCCTTGAAGGGGTCGGCACTTTGCCAGTCGGGCTGGGCGATGATGCCCACCCGAAAGCCCTGCGCTTCGAGCACGCGGCCGATCACCGCCATGCCGAAGCTGGGGTGGTCGACATAAGCGTCGCCCGTGACGACCACGATGTCGCAGCAGTCCCAGCCCAGCGCGTCCATCTCCTCCCGGCAGGTGGGCAGAAAACGCGCCGCGCCGAAGCGCTTGGCCCAGAACGGCTTCCAGCTGGTCAGTGCCCGAGCGACAGGCATGCCGGCGGCTGCGACTGCGGTTGCGGTTGCGGTTGCGGTTGCGGCGCTCGGGTGGACGGGGTTGGCGATGGTCACGACAGGTGTGGGGCTGGGGGATTAACCCTCGATTGTCGGCGCCCGCGGCCGCCGGCGTGCGCGCGGGGCCGTTCAGGCGTCGAAGAAGTAGCGCTTCAGCCCGGCCAGGATCATCTCGACAGCGATGGCGGTCAGCACCAGGCCCATCAACTTCTCGATCGCCGCGACCATCGAATCACCGAGAAATGCGCGGATGCGGTCAGCCGACAGCAGCACGGCGCCCGAGAGCGCCAGCGCGACCGTCAGCGCACCAACCCAGTGCCAGAGGCGATCAGGTTGGCGCGAGGCGAGCAGCAGCACCGTGGCCATCGCCGACGGGCCCGCCAGCAGCGGCACCGCCAGCGGAAAGATGAACGGCTCGCGGCCACTCTCGTCGGCCTGGTAGGCGGAACCGTCTGCTGGCGAAGATCATGCGTATCGCGATGATCAGCAGGATCACACCGCCGGCCACCTCGAGCGAACGCTCGGACAGGCGCATCACATTCAGGAAAGACTGCCCGCCCACCATGAACATCGCCAGCACGACGAAGGCGATCAGCGCCTCTCGAAGCGCGACGCGGGTGCGCCGCTCGGGCGCGACGCGGCTGAGCACCGAGATGAAGATCGGCAGGCTGCCGAAAGGATCCAGCACCAGCAGCAGCAGAACGAGCGCAGAGAAGAAGTTGTGGTCCATGGCCGGATGATTTTCGCGGTGCCTGTGACAGCCTTGTGGTGCCGACGCACCACCCTGGCGCGCGACGGGGCCCCCGCTAGGGTTTCTGCGGACCAAGACCCTAAAATCCGCAGGGTATTTTTTGACAACCCAAGCAGAGAAACATTCATGCAGCCCGGGACTTTGATCGCTTTGGCCGTGCTGGCATTGACCGCTGCCAGCGCCATGGCGCAGTCCAACGTGACTATCTATGGCCGCTTCAACGTCTCGGTCGAAGATCAGAAGGCGCTCGGCAAGAACACCACCCGACTCGTCAACAACTCGTCGCGCATCGGCTTCAAGGGCACCGAAGATTTGGGCGGTAGCCTGAAGGCCGGTTTCGTTCTCGAGCACGGTTTCAACGCCGACACCGGCACCACCAGTGGCGCCTTCTGGGGCCGCCAGAGCGAAGTCAACCTGTCGGGCGGCTCGGGCATGCTGCGTCTGGGCAACTTCACCAGCGAGGCCTACTACGCGACCGCCGACTACATCAGCCTGCGCAACCACGACACAGGCACGTCGGCGGATGTGCTCTATGCCTACCTCGGTCGCGACGTCAACAAGATCGCCTACCGCACGCCGGAGTTCGGCGGCGCAACGCTGGAACTGGCCACCTCGCTGAAGGAGACCGCCGCCAAGGGCACCTACGACATCGCGCTGAACTGGGGCAGGGGCCGCTGGCGCTGGGCGCCGGCTACCAGAACGACGGCACGGCCAAGCAGTTTGCCGTGCGCGCTTTCTACGACACGGCGCCGTTTGCCTTCGGCGCCTATGTGCAGCGCGACAACGACACCTATGCCGCGGGCAACCGCACCACTTTCCGTCTTTCAGGCGCCTACACCATGGGCAGCAGCGAGTTCCATCTGAACCTGGGCAAGGCCGGCGACTGCAGCGGCCTGGCTGACAGCGATGCCACACAGTGGACCGTGGGCTACAACCTGAATCTGAGCAAGCGCACCAAGGTCTACACCTTCTACACGAAGGTGGATGACAGCAAGGGCGTCTACGGCGGCGACTTCAGTTCGCTGGCGCTGGGCCTAAGCCACAACTTCTGACCCGGCTTGGCGGCGCAAGCCGCCTGCTGCGGGCTTCGAAAGGCCGGTCGGGAGACCGGCCTTTTTCACTTACGGCCCGGCGCGACACTGTGAAAGTCAGCCCAGCCGGCGAAGCACACGGGCCAGCGCGCTGACGGCCTCATCGACCTGCGCTGCCGTGACAACCAGCGGCGGCGCCAGACGAACCACGGTGCCGTGGGTGTCCTTGGTCAGCACACCCTCGTTCATCAAGCCCTCGCAGACGGTGCGCGCGCTGGCCATGGCCGGGTCGATCTCCACGCCCACCAGCAGACCGCGACCACGCACCTCGCGGATGGCAGGGTGGGCCAGCGCGCGCAGCGCGTCCATCAACCGGGCCCCCATCGCCGCGGCGCGTGCGGCCAGGTCTTCACTCTCCAGCAAGTCCAGCGCCGCCAGGCCCACAGCCGCAGCCAGCGGGTTGCCGCCGAAGGTGCTGCCGTGATCGCCAGGCGTGAACTGCGCCATCACGTCTTCGCGCGCGAGAAACGCACTCACTGGCAGCAGACCACCGCCGAGCGCCTTGCCCAGCGTCAGGCCATCCGGGCGCACACCTTCGAGGTCGCTGGCCAGCATCGCGCCGGTACGGCCGAGGCCGGTCTGGATCTCGTCGCATATCAGCAGCACGTTGTGGCGGGTGCAGATCTCGCGCACCTTGCGCAGCCAGCCGCCGGGCGGCACCACGATGCCCGCCTCGCCCTGGATCGGCTCGACCAGGAAGGCGCAGGTCTCGGGCGTGATGGCCGCTTCCAGCGCGTCGGCATCGCCGAAGGGCACGGTGACAAAGCCCGGCGCGAAGGGCCCGAAGCCGGCGCGGTACTGCGGCTCGCTGGAAAATCCGACGATCGTCGTCGTGCGGCCGGAGAAGTTGCCTGCCGCGACGATCACCTGCGCCCGGCCATCGGCGATGCCCTTCACGCGATAGCCCCACTTGCGCGCCGCCTTCAGCGCGGTTTCCACCGCCTCGGCGCCGCTGTTCATCGGCAGCGCACGGTCCATGCCGGTGGCCGAGGTCAACCGCTGCAGGAACGGGCCCAGGCGGTCGCTGTGGAAGGCGCGTGAGGTGACCGCCAGGCGCTGCGCCTGCGCGGTCAGGGCCGACACCAGCGCCGGGTGACTGTGGCCGAAGCTGACAGCCGAGTACGCGCTCATCATGTCCAGGTAGCGGCGGCCGTGGTCGTCCCACAGGTGCAGGCCTTCACCGCGCACCAGCACCACCGGCAGCGGGTGATAGTTGTGCGCGCCATGGCGGTCTTCGAGCGCGATCGGGTCGGTGATGGCTGCGTCGGGCAGTCGGGCGTTCATGGGTCTCTCCTCGTGTTCCCGCACTGTAGGCCGATGGCCACGCAATGTGCTCTCCACTTGATGTACGAAATCTTCTCTGCATGCAAGATCCGTGCGCCATGGTGGAAAATTCCGCCATGGAAGACGACCTGGATGCCATTGACCGCAAGCTCCTGGATGCGCTGCAGGCCGACGCGCGGCTCACCAACGTCGAGTTGTCGGCGCTGGTGCATCTGTCACCGCCGCAATGCCATCGCCGCGTGCGCGCGCTCGAAGAGCGTGGCGTGATCCAGGGCTACGGCGCGCGCGTGCGGCCCGAGGCCCTGGGCTTGGGCGTGATGGCCTATGTCAGCCTGAACATCGACGGCGGCGCCTTCGACCGCGTGCGCGACATCGAGGCGCAGATCCGCAGCTTTCCGCAGATCCTCGAATGCCACACCGTCAGCGGCGACCACGACTATCTGCTGAAGGTGGTGGCACGCGATCTGAAAGCGCTGTCGCAGTTCCTCACCGACCGGCTGATGCAGGTCAGCGGCGTCGATGATGTGCGCTCGATGATCTGCCTGGAGGAGATCAAGCCGCGCTCGCCGCTGCCGACGGGTTGAGCTTTACCCCCCCAAGTTGTAGTTGACTGGGCGCCGTGAATTCGCGGCTTCGTGATTGCGGTGCCGTGCTGGCTGGCGCAAGCTTGGAGCCGCACCGGGCGCCGACGTCACGGTTCCCTGCTCAGGCCCGGCTACCCCACATCAGGAGGTCTCCATGCACACACGGTTCCCCGTTAGGTCGACGTGCACTGCCGCTTTGCTCTCAGCGGTCTGTGTTGCGCCTGCCCACGCACTGACCCTTCTGCCGGGCTCGAGCGGCGTCATCGCTTTCGGCGCCAGCCCTTACGGCGGTGCACCCAACGCCGGATTGCCCACCTACATCGGCAACAACTTCACCGGCCTCAACGATGTGCTGTCCAGCCCCGGCGGCGGCACGCTTGGCGGCTACCTGACCGCCAATCCGGTGGTCGGCAACAACGTCTTCTCGGTCGGGCCGGTCGGGCTGCCGATGACCTGGACGCAGGTCGGCGGCGCCAGCCCGGGCGGGCTGTTCGGCGCCGGTGCCATCGCCATCACGCCGAGCACGGTGAGCTTCGGACTCGTCGACGTGAACCCGGGCGGCGGCACAGCGTCCTACGGTATCGGCACCTGGAGCGCCAACTACCAGCAGCAAGTGGCGCCCTATATCGGCAGCATCGGCAACTGGCTCGGCATCGCCGGCAACGTGCCCTTCATCAACAACGCCGCGGTGGCCTCGCTTTACACCCGGGTCAGCAGCCTCGCGCTGGGCGTGATTGAGTTCAAGGCCGTGCTGGCGGCATCGAACAACGGCGTGGCGGGCTACAACCTGGTCGGCAAGGCCAGCCACGGCGCCGGCCTCACGGTGGCCAACCTCGGCAGCTACCGCGGCCTGGCGGTGAACAGCTTGAACGTGATGATTCCGGTCAATGACGTGGTGAGCGTGACCAACACGCTGACGATCTACGCCGATCCGGCCTCGGTCGAAGGCCTCAGTCTGGCCAACCTCATGGACCTGATGGCGGCGCCCGAGTTTGCCGGCGTGGCGCTGCCCGATCTTCCCCTCGGCGGCTCCGGTACCGCGTTGCCCGTGCCCGAGCCGGCAACCTATGCGACGCTGCTGGCGGGCCTGTTTCTGATAGGCGCGATCGCCCGCTCGCGTCGTCAGCGACGCTGACCCTCCGCGCTGCAGGCGCGGCGATGGCTCAAGCGCCGCGCGGATGGTGGCGCGCGTACAGCAGCCGCAGCCGCTCGCGCGCCACATGGGTGTAGATGGTGGTGGTGGAGATGTCGGCGTGCCCCAGCAGCAGCTGCACGGCGCGCAGGTCGGCACCGTGGTTCAGCAGATGCGTGGCGAAGGCGTGGCGCAGCGTGTGCGGCGACAGCGGCACCGTGATGCCCGCCTTGCGCGCGTGCTTCTTGACGATCAGCCAGAAGGCTTGCCGCGTCATCCCGTCACCGCGCGCGGTGACGAACAGCGCCTCGCTGATCTGCCGCTGCAGCACCACGCGTCGGCCCTCGGCCAGCCAGCGGCGCAGCCAGGCGTGGGCTTCTTCGCCGAACGGCACCAGCCGCTCCTTCGCGCCCTTGCCCAGCACCCGCACTGCCCCTTCGTCCAGCCCCAGGTGGACGGTCTCGAGCGTCACCAGCTCGCTGACGCGCAGGCCGCTGGCGTACATCAGCTCGAGCATCGTGCGGTCGCGCAGGCCCAGCGGCGTGCCGGCGTCGGGCGCGCCCAGCAGGGCCTCGACCTGCGCTTCGCTCAGCGTCCCGGGCAGGCGATGGTTTTGCCGCGCGCGCAGCAGCTTGAGCGTGGGGTCCGCGGCCAGCAGGTGCTCGCGCAGCGCCCAGCGGAAGAAGCGCCTGAACACGGCCAGTCGCCGGTTGGCGCTGCTGGTGCGCGAGCCTTCATGGCGCGCCGCGATGTAGCCGCGCAGATCGGTCTCGGTGGTGGCCGCCAGCGTCGCGCCGCGCTGCGCGTGCAGCCAGGCGGCCAGCAGGTTCAGATCGCGCCGATAGGCGGCCAACGTCAGCGGGGCCAGCCCGTCTTCGATCCACAGCGCGTCGATGAAGCGGTCGATGGCGGGCTCGGCGCCCGCCACCGTGCGCGCTTCACTCGAGCGAGAGCTTCTGTGTTTCGACAACCTTCTTGTAGACCTCGAACTCGGCGCGAATCTGCGCCGCAAACTCGTCAGGCGAATTGGCGATGATGATCGAGCCGGTGTCCTCGATGCGCTTCTTCACATCGGCCATGGCCACCGTCTGGCGCACCGCGGCGTTGACCTTCTCGACCACCTCGCGCGACAGCCCGCGCGGGCCATAGATGCCGTAGTAGGCCATGCGGTTGACCGGCTCGAGCCCGACTTCCTTGAAGGTCGGCACGTTCGGCAGTACCGACAACCGGGTCGGCGCGGCGACAACGATCGGGATCAGGCGGTTGTCGCGGATAAAGGGCAGCGCAGACGGCAGGTTGTCGAAAATCACCTGCACCTGGCCAGCCACCGTGTCGTTCAGCGCCGGGCCCGCGCCGCGATACGGGATGTGCGTGATGAACACGCCGGCCAGGTTCTTGAACAGCTCGGTCTGCAGGTGGCCGATGCCGCCGGTGCCCGAACTCGCGTAGCTGTATCGGCCGGGGTTCTTCTTCAGCTCGGCGATGAAGCCCTTGTAGTCCCGTGCCGGAAACGACGGGTGCACCGCGATCACGTTGGGCGTGGCCGCGATGTTGGTGATCGGCGTGAAATCGGTCAGGATGTTGTACGGGATCTTCGTGTTGATCGCCGGGTTGGACGCCGTGGTGGACACGGTCGCCATGCCCAGCGAGTAACCGTCGGGCGCCGCCTTGGCGGTCTCGTTGGCGCCGATCGAGCCGCCGCCGCCGGCGCGGTTCTCGACCACCATCGTCTGCCCCAGCGGGCCGCCGATGCGCTCAGCCACCACGCGGGCGATGATGTCGGTGGTGCCACCCGGCGCGAAGGGCACGACCAGCCGGATCGGCCGGTTCGGGTACGCCTGGGCGTAGACGACGCCGCTGAGGGCGAACAGCGGCGACGCCGCGGCAAGGCGAACGATCGATCTTCTTTGCATGGGGGATATCTCGTCAGGGTGGATTCGAGCCCGGGGGAATGCTCGGGCTGGCTTGCTGGATGACCACTCGCCGGTACGGGTGCCGGCTCCGGCGCGGAAGCGATTTTGCTTGACGCGGGGCCCGATCAGCCGATCGGCCCCCCGAGCAGTCCGGTCTTCATCTCCGGGTCGACGGGCTTGTTGCCGATGAAGATCCGCAAGATCGCCGCATAGAAGTCGTCGCCCGGAATCACTGCGCCGCGCGCGGTGCCATTCAGCACGAAGCTCATGCCCTGACCGGGCACGAAGTCGAGGTTGACCACGTCGCCCTTCTTCACAGAACCGGTGGCGAGCACCATCGCATCGAACGCCGCGACACGCTCGCTCAGCGCCGCTTGCTCGGCTGCCGGCGTGTTGCGCGCGATGCCATTGCGGATGGCCTTGGTGAACTCGACCGCGGGCACATCCAGCAGCATGCGCAGGTGCAGCCGCTTCGGCCCGGCTTCGGCCAGCACCTCGGCTACGGTGGTGGCACGGCGGGTCAGGTACAGCGCCGCAGCGTAGCCCTTGATCCAGGCCACGGCGCGCAGCCCGATGCCGTTGAGCACCAGCTCGGACTGCGCCACCAGCAGCCGGCGTTCGAAGGGGTAGCCCTCCACGCGCAGCGGTGACTCGGCGCGCGCCCCGGAGGCCGTCGCTTCGGTGCGCGCCGACGCGCCAGCGGTCTGCGCAAGCGCCGCTGGACCAGCCACCAGCCCGCACAGGGCAGCAAGCGTGCAGGCGCGCAATGTGAGTCTGTTCATGACCGCCATTCTGCGCGCATGTATCCGGCAAATCCGGCTGGGCTGCCGACTGCCGGGGGCGCTCTCAAGACTCGGGTCCGAGGGCCGCGATCCGCTGCGCCAGGGCCCAGCCGATGTGCTCGGCCAGCATCTCATCGGCGCTGGCCAGACCGGCCTGCAGCGCGATGGCCAGATCCCCTTCGCCGGTCTCGCGCCAGGCATTGCCCAGCGCCACCGCCAGGTTTCGCCGCCAGCGCGGCCAGCCGATGCGGCGGATGGCGCTGCCTTCGGTCTGGCGCAGGAACTGTGCCTCGTCCCAGCCCCACAAGGTGCGCAGCGTGGCACCGACCAGCGGCGCGCGCTCGTCGAAGTCGACCAGCGGCGAGCGCTGCGCGTACTTGTTCCAGGGGCACACCAGCTGGCAGTCGTCGCAGCCGTAGATGCGGTTGCCCAGCGCGGCGCGGAACTCCACCGGGATCGGGCCGTCGTGCTCGATCGTCAGGTAACTGATGCAGCGCCGCGCGTCCAGCCGATAGGGCGCGACGATGGCCTGCGTCGGGCACACGTCGATGCACGCGGTACAGCTGCCGCAATGCGCGCTGCTGGCCTCGGTGGGCGGCAGCGGCAGGTCGGTGAAAAGCTCTCCCAGGAAGTACATCGATCCTGCATCGCGCTGCAGCGCCAGCGTGTGCTTGCCGCGCCAGCCCAGGCCGCTGCGGGTGGCCAGTTCGACCTCCAGCACCGGCGCCGAATCCGTGAAGGCGCGGTGGCCGAAAGGGCCGATCTCGGCCGCCAGCCGGCTGGCCAGCGTCTGCAGGCGCGTGCGCATGACGCGGTGGTAATCGCGGCCGCGGGCATAGACAGAGATCACGGCCTGGCCGGCATCGGCCAGCCGCCGGCGCTCGTCCTCAGCCCAGCCGAGGGCCGCAGCGCGCGGCAGGTAGTCCATGCGCGCGGTGATCACGCTCAATGTGCCCGGCCGCAGCTCGGCCGGCCGTGCACGCACGGTGCCGTGGCGCTGCATGTAGTGCATCGAGCCGTGCAGGCCCGCGGCCAGCCAGGCCAGCAGGCCGGGCTCGGCGTCCGACAGGTCGACCCCGGCCACGCCGATCTGGGAAAATCCGAGCTCATGTGCCCAGACCCGCAGCCGCCCCAAGAGCTGCTGGGCGTCGATGTCGGTTTGTCGCAGCACCCGCCCATTCTAGAAACCCGCACCCTGCATTGGCCCGACGAAGCCGCCTGCGCGGCCAGCGCGGCCGTGCTGGCCGTGGCGCTGCGTGCGCTGCCCACGGCAGGTGATGCCTTCATCGCGCTGCACGGCCCGCTGGGTGCCGGCAAAACCACCTTCGTGCGCCACCTGCTGCACGCGCTCGGCGTGGCCGGGCGCATCCGCAGCCCGAGCTATGCGCTGCTGGAGCAGCACCGGGCCGACGACATCGAGATCGCGCATCTGGATTTCTACCGCTTCGGCCATGCCCGCGAATGGACCGATGCCGGCCTGCGCGATGTCTTCGCAAGCCCTGGCCTGAAGCTGGTCGAGTGGCCCGAAAACGCCGCGGCCCTGTTGCCGCCGTGCGACCTGTCGCTGCATCTGAGGCCAGTCGATGCTGACGAGCGCGAGGTGCTCGTCAGCGCGCACAGCGCACGTGGCCTGGCGCTGCTGCCCTGATGCGACGTTGACGATGAACGGCCTTCGATGAGCAACGCCGAGCCCCGCCGCGCCGCTTTGCGCCGCATGGGCGCGCTGGTGCTGGCCTTCGGCGCCAGCGGCCTGGCGCATGCAGTAGCCATCGTCGCGGTGCGCGTGTGGCCGGCGGCGGCTTACACGCGGGTGACCATCGAGTCCGATGCGGCGCTGGCCACGCGCCACTTCGTCACCGAGGGCCCCACCCGCCTGGTGGTCGACATCGAAGGGCTGGAGCTGGACGGCGCGCTGCGCGAACTGGTCGGCCGCGTGCAGCCGGACGACCCGTTCATCGCCAGCGTGCGCGTCGGCCAGCCGCAGCCGCGCACGGTGCGGCTGGTGCTCGATTTGAAGCAGCCGGTATCGCCGCAGGTCTTCACGCTGGCGCCGGTGGCCGCCTACCGGCATCGGCTGGTCTTCGACCTGTACCCCACGCAAGAGCGTGACCCGCTGCTGGCGCTGGTGCGCGAGAAGGAGGCCGCCGAGAAGCGCGCCGCGCAGTCGTTGCAACAGGGCGCGCCGGGCAGCGCGCAGCAGATGCTCGATGAGCTGATCGCGCGCATCGAGCAGCGCGCCTCGCCCGACATCGCGCTGTCGTCGCCCGCGCCCGCCGCCACCGCGATCCCGCCCGCGCAAGCCGCCGCGGCCGTGCAACAGACGCCGGCCCCGCCGCCGCCCGCCACCGCGGCTGAGCGCCGGCGCGCCGAGCGGCTGGTGATCGTCGCGCTCGACCCCGGCCACGGCGGCGAAGACCCGGGTGCCGTCGGCCCCACCGGGCTGCGCGAGAAAGACGTGGTGCTGGCCATCGCGCTGCAGTTGCGCGACCGGCTCAACGCGATGCCCGGCACGCGCGTGATGCTCACGCGCGACGGCGACTACTTCGTGCCGCTGCGCGAGCGTGTGCGCAAGGCGCGCCAGGTGCAGGCCGACCTGTTCGTCAGCATTCACGCCGACGCCTTCCTCAACCGCGAGGCGCGCGGCGCCAGCGTCTTCGCGCTGTCAGTCGATGGCGCCAGCAGTTCGGCGGCGCGCTGGATGGCCGAGCGCGAGAACGCCGCCGACCAGGTGGGCGGCATCAACCTCGCGGTGAAGGACGCCCAGGTGCTGCGTGCGATGGCCGATATGAGCACCACGGCGCAGATCAAGGACAGCCTCAAGCTCGGCCGCGAGGTGCTCGAGCGCATCGGCCAGGTGGGCCGGCTGCACAAGCCGCGCGTCGAGCAGGCGGGCTTTGCGGTGCTCAAGGCGCCCGACATCCCGAGCATCCTCGTGGAGACCGCCTTCATCTCCAACCCCGAGGAAGAAGACAAGTTGCGCGACCCGGCCTACCGGCGGCAGATCGTCGAGGCGATGGCCGCCGGCATCGGCCGCTACTTCTCGCGCAACCCGCCGCTGGCGCGCCAGCGCACGATCTGAACCCGCGGCGTCGTCCGCGGGACGAAAGTCACGGCACGGCCGGCTGAGTGCGTCGGCGTGCGCGGAGCAGACCCACCAGCACCACCACGCCGGGGATGCCGATCATGGTCCAGACGATCAGGCTGAGGTTGGCCTTGACCGGCGGCACGTTGCCAAAGGCCCAGCCCAGCGTGATCAGGCTGCCGACCCGCAGCGCGCCGGCGACGAAGGGCACGAAGGGGCGCAGAAAGGGCATGAAGCGCCCGGCGACCACCAAGTGGCCCGGCCAGGCGAGCGGATCCATGGCGAGGAATCTGCGGGCCGGCCATGGCGCGCTTCCTACAATGCCGGCATGAACGCCATGGTGCAGCCCGCGCGCCGACCGATCCGCGCGCTGGCGGACGATCTGGTGAGCCAGATCGCCGCCGGCGAGGTGGTCGAGCGCCCGGCGTCCGTGGTACGCGAACTGGTGGACAACGCGCTCGACGCCGGCGCCAGCGAGATCACCGTGCGACTGCTGGCGGGTGGCGTGCGCAGCATCGTGGTCGAGGACGACGGCGGCGGCATCCCGGCCGCCGAACTGCCGCTGGCGCTGCTGCGCCACGCCACCAGCAAGATCGGCTCGCTGGCCGAGCTGGAATCGGTGGCCACGATGGGCTTTCGCGGCGAAGCGCTGGCGGCCATCGCCAGCGTGGCCGAGTTGTCGCTGTGCAGCCGCGTGGCCGGCAGCGCGCACGCCACGCGGCTGGACGCGCGCAGCGGCGAAGTCGGCCCGGCAGCGCGCGCGCAGGGCACCACGGTGGAGGTGCGCGAACTGTTCTTCGCCACCCCGGCGCGGCGCAAGTTCCTGAAGACCGACGCCACCGAGGCCGCGCATGCGCTGGAGGCCGTGCGCCGCCACGCGCTGGCTCGCCCCGACGTGGCCTTCGCCGTCTGGCACGAGGGGCGGCTGGTGGCGCAGTGGCGAAAGACGAGCCAGGCCGGCGCGGCGCAGCGCCTGTCCGATGTGCTGGGTGCCGAGTTCACGGGCGGCAGCCGCGCCTTCGAGTTCAGCACCGGCCCGCTGGCGCTGCACGGCCGCGCCGGCGCACCCGAGTCGGCGCGCAGCCGCGCTGACCTGCAGTACCTGTTCGTCAACGGCCGCTACGTGCGCGACCGGCTGGTGGCGCATGCCGTGCGCAGCGCCTATGAAGACCAGCTGCACGGCAGCCGGCAGCCGGCCTGGGTGCTGTTCCTGCAGATCGAGCCCGAACTCGTGGACGTGAACGTGCACCCGACCAAGATCGAGGTGCGCTTTCGCGACGGCCGCGCGGTGCACCAGGCGGTGCAGCGCGCGGTGATCGAAGCGCTGGCGCCGACGCGCGCCGCTGTGGCCGCGGAGCGCGCCGCACCGCCCGAGCCGGCCGCGCCCGGCGTTGCGGGCGCGTGGACGGCGCCGACGCAATCGACGCTGTCGCTGCTGGCGCGCGAACCAGCGCCCGTCTGGCGGGGTGACCCGGCCGGCGCAGACCGTTCTGCACCACGGCCTGCCGACCCGCTGGCCGCCTGGACCGCCCTGCGCGGGCCGGCGAGCCTGGCGCGCACCGATTGGCACGATCCCGCTGCCGCGCCTGCGGCGCAGCCCGAGCTGCCGCTGGGCCGCGCGCTGGCGCAGCTGGGCGGCGCTTACGTGCTGGCCGAGAACGCGTTGGGGCTGGTGATCGTCGACATGCATGCGGCGCACGAGCGCATCGTCTACGAACGCTTGAAAGCGGGTACGCAAGGCCACGGGCCCTTGCCCGCGCAGCCGCTGCTGGTGCCGCTGAGCTTCGCCGCCACCGCGGCCGAGGTGGCTGCTGCCGAGGCCGACTCCGCCACCCTGCTGCAACTCGGGCTGGATGTGTCGGCGCTCGGCCCCGGCACGCTGGTGGTGCGCAGCCGGCCTGCCGCGCTGCCCGACGCCGACCTGGCCGAACTCACGCGCTCGGTGCTGAGCGAGCTGCAGGCGGTGGGCGCCAGCCGTGTCGTCGAGCGCGCCCGCGATGAACTGCTCGCCACCATGGCCTGTCACGCGGCAGTGCGCGCCAACCGCCGGCTGACGCTGCCCGAGATCGACGCGCTGCTGCGCGAGATGGAAGCCACCGAGCGGGCCGACACCTGCAACCACGGCCGTCCGACCTGGCGCCAGGTGTCGCTGAAGGAACTCGACGCGCTGTTCCTGCGCGGCAGGTGAACGCCTCATGAACCTTGCCCTGTCCGCCGTCCGCGTGTTCGTCGACGATCTTGCCGCCGCGCGGCCGTTTTACGAACGCGTGCTCGCGCTGCCTTTGCGCCATGACCGCACGGAGATGGGCTGGTGCGTGTTCGATGCCGGCGGGCCCGACCTGGTGCTGGAATCAGTGCCGGCGCAGGCCCCGGCCCCGGCCGATGAGCGGGTGCTGGTCGGCCGTTTCACCGGCTTGTCCTTCCGTGTCGCCGACATCGGGGCCGATTACCGGCGCCTGGTGAATCTCGGCGTCGTCTTCAGCGGCGCCCCTGAACAGCAGGCCTGGGGCGGCTGGCTCGCCACCTGCCTGGACCCCGCCGGCAACCAACTGCAACTGGTGCAGCTACCAGGCTGAACCGACGCGCCGCGGCGGCGCCCGGCTCAGCGTTCGGTGAACGCTTCGCGCGACTTCAACACGGGACGCAGCAGGAAGGCCAGCACCGTGCGCTCGCCGGTGCGAACCTCCACGGTGCCGGTCATGCCGGGCAGCACCGGCAGCGGCTCGCCGGCAGCCTTCAGCGTCGACGGGTCGGCACGGATGAGTGCGCGGTAATAGGTGGCGTCGGCCGACGAGGCGCGCTCTGGGTCGCCCAGCGCATCGGGGCTGATGTATTCGATGACGCCCTTCAGGCCGCCGTAGGTGGCGAAGTCGTAGGCCGAAAGCTTGATCCGCACCGTCTGGCCGACGCGCACGAAGCCGATCTCGGCCGGCCGGATGCGCGCTTCCACCAGCACACGCGGGCCCAGCGGCACGATCTCCATGATCGGCGCGCCGGGGCCGACCACGCCGCCCAGCGTGCCCACGCGGATGTTCTTCACCAGCCCCCTGACCGGTGACTTGAGCACCGTGCGCTGCAACGCGTCGGCGCGCACGACGAGCTGCTCCTGCAGTTGCGCCAGTTCGCTGCGCACTCGCGCCAGCTCGGTGCTGGCCTCCTGGCGGAAGCGGTTCTGCCGCTCCTGCACCTGCAGCTGCAACTCGTTGAGCTGGCGCTGCAGCCGCATCACCTCGACCTGGCTCATCAGGCCCTTGGCGGCCATCGACTCGGCGATCGTCAGTTCGCGCTGCAAGAGCGCGATGCCGCGCCGGCTGGCGCTGGTGGCCTCGTCCAGCAGCCGCTTGCGCGCATGGTGCGCCTCGGTCTCGGCCTGCACCGCACTGGTGGCGTCGACCACCTCGTCGGGAAAGCGCAGCGTGCGCCCGTTGGCCTCGGCATCCAGGCGCGCCAGCGCGGCCTGCAACGCCAGCCGCCGCGCGTCTCCTTCGGCCTGCTGGGCCTCGAAGCGTGTCGGGTCCAGCAAGGCCAGTTCCTGCCCGGCCTCGACCTGCATGCCTTCACGCACATGCAGCTCACGCAGGATGCCGCCCTCCAGGCTGGCGACGATCTGCTCGCGTCCATCGGGCACGACGCGGCCCTCGGCACGGCTGATCTTGTCGACCCGCGCGAAGGCGGCCCAGCCGATGGCCGCCAGCACGATGACGAGCATCAGCAGCAGCACGGATCGAGCGCCGCGCGGCGGCTCGACCAGCGCCGCGGCATGCACGCCGGGCAGCAGCGCCTTCTCGGCGGCGTTCAGGACCGGCTCGGTGCGTGGCGCCTTGCGTCGCTGGCCGAACAGTTTGCCGGGCAGCTTGCCGAACAGCTTGACCAACATGCGGCGCCTAGACCGCCACATCCAGCGCCACCGGCTGCGTGGCCGGGTGCTGATGCAGGTTGGGCGGGCCCTGCGCGCCGGGCGTCTGCTGGCTGGCGGCAGGCCGTGCGCCTGACAGGGCCGCCAGCACGGCCGCCTTCGGGCCGTCCATCACCACCCGGCCGCCGTCGACGACCACGATGCGCTCGACCAGCTCGAGCACTGCCGGGCGGTGCGTCACCATCACCAGCGTGCACGGGCCGACGGCCTCTTTCATCTGGCGCAGGAACATGACCTCGGATTGCGCGTCCATCGAGCTCGTGGGCTCGTCCATCAGCACGATCTGCGGCTGCATCACCAGGCAGCGCGCCAGCGCCACCAGCTGGCGCTGGCCGCCGGATAGCAGCGCGCCCATCTCACCCACCGGCAGATCCCAGCCCGAAGGATGACCGGCGGCCACACGATCCAGCCCGGTCAGCCGCGCCACCGCGACCAGCCGCTGGCTGTCGATGCCCGGGCGGCCCATCGTGACATTTTCGCGCAGCGTGCCGGCAAACAGGCGCGGCTCCTGCGAGACGAAGCCCACCGAGGCGCGGTAGTCCACCGGGTCGATTTGGCGCAGGTCGACGCCGTCCACCTCGACCATGCCTTCCACCGGCTGGTACAGCCCGGCCAGCAGGCGCAGGATGGTCGACTTGCCGCTGCCGATGCGGCCCAGGATGGCCACGCGTTCACCGGCCTGGATCTTCAGGTTGACGCCCTTGAGCACCCGCGGCGCCGGCTGGCCTTCTTCCGGCGGCGGGTAGGCGAAGATCACCTCGTGCAGGCCGAGCCGGCCGCTGACCTTGGGCTGCACCACGTAATTGCGCCCGCTCTCGCGCTCCAGCGGCACGGCCATCAGGCGGTCCAGCTGCACCATGGCCGCGCGCGCACCCTGGTAGCGCGTGGCCAGCTGCACCAGGCTGCTCAGCGGCGCGATGGCGCGCCCGGCCAGCATCACCGAGCCGATCAGTGCACCGCCGGTGATGACGCCGTCGGCGATCAGGTGCACGCCCCAGACCAGCATCACCAGCGACACCGACTGCTGGGCAGTGGCGGCCACGTTGTTGGCCAGGCTCGACAGATTGCGCGAACGCAGCGCGCTGTCGGCGGCCTGGGCCGTGACCTGCTCGAACTGCTGCAGGAAGCGCGCCTGCGCACCGGCGGTCTTGATGTCCTCCAGCCCCTCCACTGCCTCGACCAGGCTGGCCTGCTGCTGGCTCTGCTGGTGCAGGTTCTCGCTCATCGAGCGCTTCAGGCGGGCCTGGATGACCCAGGCCACGCCCAGGATGAGCGGCACCGCCAGCACCAGCACCCAGCCCAGCGGCCCGCCGACGAAAAAGACCACGGCGACGAACAGCAGCACGAAGGGCACATCGGACAGCACCGACAGCGTGGCCGAGGTGATGAACTCGCGCACGATCTCGATCTGCCCCAGGTGATGCCCGTAGGCACCCGCCGAGGGCGGTCGGTGCTCCATCCGCACCCCCAGCGTCTGGCGCACGATCAGCGAGCCGACGATGACGTCGGCCTTCTTGCCCACGCTGTCGATCAGCTGGCTGCGCAACTGGCGGGCCACCAGATCGAACACCAGCGCCAGCGCCGACGCCGAGGCCAGTGCCCACAGCGTGACGAAGGCCTGGTTGGGGATGACCTTGTCGAAGACCACCGACATCACCAGCCCGCTGACCAGCATCAGCACGTTGGACAGCAGCGCCGCCAGCAAGGCCTGCCGGTAGTAGGGCGCAAAGCGACGCAGCGTGCCCCACAACCAGTGGGCGCCCGGATCGCGCAGGCCTCTGTCATGGGCAGCGCCGGCCGGCGGTCGCGGTGTGGCGGCCAGCGCCACGCCGGTGTATTCGGCGGCCAGTTCGGCCTCGGTGGCGCGGCAGGTGTGCGTCTGCGCGCCCGGCATCACCACCTCGTACTGCGTGCCGTCGCCCGTGCCGTCGGGGTCTCGTCGCAGCAAGACGCAGGCTTCGCCATGTCTGAGCAGCAGCACCACCGGCAGCAGCATGCCGGCGATCTCGGTCAGCGGGCGCGGCAGAAGTCCGGCGTTGAAGCCGGCCTCGTCCAGTGCACGCAGCGCCTGGGCGGGCGTCAGGCCGCCCTCGAGCACCTGGCCGGCCACCAGCGACGCAGCCGAGCGCTCACGACCGTGGTGCCGCGTCAGCAGCACCAGCGACTGCAGCAGTGCGTCCTCTTCCAGCGGCACGCCCTCGGTGCCGGCGGGCGCGGCGGCTTGCGTGGCGGCTTGCGTGGCGGCTTGCGTGGCGGCTTGCGTGTCGGCCTGCGTGTCGGCCTGCGTGTCGGCCTGCGCGGCGGCTTCGGGCGTACTTGCAGGCTGATCGGCGTCAGCGGTCTCACGGGCCGACGGGGCAGGCGACGGCGGGGCGGCCGCGGCCACCGCCTCGCGCTCTTCAGCCTGCCAGTCCACGGCGGGCCTCCGTGGCAGCGCCGACACGACGCCGCAGCGACGCCGAAAGCGGGCCGGTCGGTGGGGGCATGAGAACGGAGTCAGCCATAACGGATCGGCCGATTCTGGGTGGCCGCGCCACCGTCGAGCCGCGCCATTAGCGCAGCGAAAGGCCGGCTTATCCTGCGCCGCCGCTCAGTCGTGGCTCAGTCGTGGCTCAGTCGTGGCTCAGTCGCGGGTAAGCGCCAGCAGCATGTCGGCGTACCAGGCGCAGTTCAGGCCCAGCGACTCGTCCTGCTCCAGGTCGCGCCCGGCCATGTCCATGCGCGCGGAATGCACGCCCAACAGCCGCCAGGGCAGCGCGTCGCCGCGCTCGACTGCAGCGGGGTCGTGCATCACCACCGGCGCGCCGCTGGTGCCGCGGTGGGTGCGCGCGTCTGTGAGGAAGTAGCCCTGGCCCTGGAAACGCACACCGTAGGCCGAGGCCAGCACCGACTGGCGCACCACCGGCAGGTGGTGAAGCGTGTCGTGAAAGCCCAGCGGAAAACCGACGATCAGCAGCGCGCTGCCCACGGCCACGGTCTCTTCCTTTCCCAGCAGGTGCTCTGGCGTGAAGGCATGCCAGACGGCCGCCTCGGGCAAGGCCTCGCGCTCGAGTTCGACCAGCGCCAGATCGATCTCGCCGCCGCTGTCGCGGCCCTGCCGCCACAGGCTGCGCCGCTCGCGGTACAAAGGCACCGAAAAACCCGTGGAGGCCGTGAGCGCGGTCGGGCTCATGTGCAGTTCGATCTCCAGCCGGTCGGGGTGATGCCGCGTCGGGGCATCGACCACCACATGCCGGCTGGTGACCAGGAAGAGCCGCTCGTCGCGCAGAAAGAGAAAGCCGCTGGCGTTGGTCAACGGCCGGGTGCCGAAGAAGGTGCCGACCCGGGTGGCGGCAAGCAGCAGGGAATCGATCACTTGGCGACCTCGCATGCAGCGCCTCGGAACAGGGCAGCGCCACTTTGGAGCATACGCGGGCGCCGCTCGCCGCCGTCGGCCCAGCCGCCCCGTCAGCCCAGCCGCAACGCGAGCACGCCGGCCACCACGACCGCAGTGCCGGCGGCGCGCTGCACGCCGAAACGCTCTTTCAGCAGCCAGGTGCCGAGCAAGGCGGCGAACAGCACCGAGGTCTCGCGCAGCGCGGCCACGCTGGCAATGGGCGCGCGCGTCATCGCCCACAGCGCGATGGCGTACGAGCCGATCGATGCGGCGCCGCCCAGCGCCGCCAGCGGCCAGCGCTGCGCCGCGTAGGCGCGTACCCGCGGCCAGCCTTCGCGCCCACGCACCCACAACACACCCAGCGGATAGGCGATGCCGTCGAGCACGAAGAGCAGGAGCACGTAACGCAGCGCCTGCCCGCCGGCCGCCACCTCGCTGCGCACGCCCAGACCGTCGACAAAGGTGTAGCCGGCGATGATCACCGCGTTGGCCAGCGCATAGGCCAGCGCCTTGCGGTGGTGCAGTGCCTGCCCCGGGTGGGCCAGGCCGACCATCGCCACGCCCAGCGCGATGCCGACGATGCCGACCCAGGCCGCCGCGCTGGGCGATTCGCCCAGCACCGCCGCGCTGCCCAGCGCCACCAGCAGCGGCGCGCTGCCGCGCATGATCGGGTAGGTCATGCCCAGTTCGCCGTGGCGATAGGCGCCGGCCAGCGCGACGTAGTAGCCGACATGGATGCACAACGAGCCCGCGATGAAGGGCCAGCTCTCGCGCTCGGGCAAGCCCGCCCACAGCAGCAGCGGCAGCGCGATCAGCGCGCCCAGGAAGTGCACCAGCGCGGTGTCGAGCGACTTGTCGTCGGACGACTTGATGAGCACGTTCCAGCCGGCGTGCAGCAGCGCGCCGCAGAGCACGGCGCCGATCACCCACCAGCTGAGCGTCACCGACCGGCCAGCCTGCAGCGCTCGGCCACGCGCATGAAATGCGTCAGCGTCGGTGTCGCCACGTCGGCCAGTTTGGACAGGTCGTCCCACTCGCGCACACGCACCGCGTCGGCCGCATGCGGCTGGGCGAGGAAGGCGCGCGACTGCGACTCGTCGAAGACACCGCCCTGCAGCACCAGACTGCGTTGCGAATCGGCCGACAGCGCGGCGTGGTAGCCCGGCCGCTGCGCGCAGAGCCAGCGCTTGGCGTCCACGTGCAGGCGCACCGCATCGAGCACACGCTGCGCGAACAGCCGGCGCAGCAGCCCCAGCGCGGCGTACTGGTGCACATCGTCGATGCCGCGCAATGTGGGCGTGTCGCCCAGGTCATGGACAAGATGGCCCAGGTCATGCAACAGCGCCGCAGTGATGAGTTCATCGTCGGCGCCCTCGGCCTCGGCCCGCGTGGCGGCCTGCAGGGCGTGCTGCAGTTGCGTCACCGGCTCGCCGCTGTACTGCTCGCCGCCGCGGCGCTGCATCAGATCGTGGATGTCATCCAGCGTGGTCAGGCAGAGGGTCAAAGGCATCAGTCAGTCATCCCCAGGGCAGTGACCAGGTCTTCAGATTGGTGAAGCCCTTGATGGCTTCCTGCACGCCTTCCTTGTAGCCCAGGCCCGAGTCCTTGATGCCGCCGAAGGGCGTCAGCTCGAGCCGGTAGCCGGGCACCTCGCGCACGTTGATGCTGCCCACGTGCAGTTCGGCCACCAGCCGCCGCACCACGTCCATGCGGTTGGTGCAGACCGAGGACGACAACCCGTACGCCGTGCCGTTGGCCAGCGCGATGGCCTCGTCCAGGCTGGCGAAGCTGATGATCGGCGACACCGGGCCGAAGGTCTCTTCGCGCACCACGCTCATCTCGGGCCGCACGCGGTCGATCAGCGTCGGCGGGTAGACGGCCCCCTGGCGCCGGTGGCCGGCCAGCAGCCGCGCGCCCTGCGCCAGCGCCTCGTCGACGCGGGCCTCGAACAGCCGCGCCGCGGCCTCGTCGATCACGGTGCCCATCTGGTGGGCTTCGTCCAGCGGGTCGCCGCAGGTCCACGCGCGGGTCAGGTGCAACACGCGTTCGGTGAACTCTGCCGCCACCTCTTCGTGCACCAGCATGCGCTTGACCGCCGTGCAGCGCTGCCCCGAGTTCTTGTACGAGCCCTGCACCGCCAGTGCCGCCGCCTCGTCGAGATCGGCATCGTCCATCACGATGATCGGGTCGTTGCCACCGAGTTCGAGCACGATGCGCCGGTAGCCCGCACGCGCCGCAATGGCCTTGCCGATGGCTACGCCGCCGGTGAAGGTGACCAGGTCCACGGCAGGGTGCGTGATCAGTTCGTCGGCGATCTCGCGCGGGTCGCCGGTGACCACGCTGAGCATCTCGCCGGGCAGGCCGGCCTCGTACAGCAGGTCGGCGAAGAACAGCGCCGACAACGGCACCTTCTCGCTCGGCTTGAGCACCATGCGGTTGTTGCTGGCAATCGACGGCACCACCTTGTGCGCCACCTGGTTCATCGGGTGGTTGAAGGGCGTGATCGCGCTGATCACGCCCAGCAGCGGCTCGCGCAGCGTGTGCACGCGGCGCTGGCGCCCGTGCGGGGTGATGTCGCAGCCGAAGCTCTGGCCATCGTCGCGCAGGGCCTCGGCGGCACCGAAGGCCAGCACGTCGGCCACGCGGCCGGCCTCATAGCGGCTGTCGTGCAACGACAGGCCGCTCTCGGCGGTGATCAGGCGGGCGATCTCCTCGCTGCGCGTGCGTACCGCCTGCGCGGCCCGCTGCAGGATGTTCGAGCGCTCGAAGCGCGACAGCCGGGGCCGGTAGGCACGGGCGATCTCGAAACAGCGCCGCACCTCTTCGAGCGTGGCCTTGGGCACCGTGCCGACCAGCGCGCCGCTGTACGGATGGCGCACCTCGATCGAGCGCTCGCGGCCGGCGCCGACCTTCTCACCGGCGATGCGCAATGCCTCGATGCGCGGTGCGGCGAGCTCACTGGGCATGGTTCAGCGCCAGGTCCAGCAGGTCGAAGTTGCGCCAGCGCCGCTGCGCGTCCAGCCCGTCGATGCGGCGGTTGATGATCAGCGGCACACGCTGCTCGCTCGTGCCGCCGTGCGAGCGCAGTGGCACCTCCAGCGCCGACAGGTCGTGCCGCGCGCGCGCGCTGCCGATGACCGTGAAGCGCTCGGATACCACCACCAGATCCCCGATGCGGTCGGCCGGCAGCTCGAAGCGCTCGGCCGCCTGCGCCCGCGTGAGCACCTGCTCGATGCCGCGCAGTGCCTGCAGCCGTGCCGCCAGCGCAAGGGCGTCGCTGCCGGGCGGCAGGTACAGCGTGGCGAAGGAGCCCAGCGCGCCGTGGTGCACCACGTAGGGGTCGGTGATGGGCAGGATCACGCGCGCCACCGCGGCGCCCAGCCAGCCGTCGAGCAGGTCCTGCAGGTAGATCACGTCGGGCCGGCCGTCCAGGCCGGTCTTGGCGTTCATGCCGTGGTCAGCGGTGAGCGCCACCACGCATCCCATCGCGTCGAGCCCGCCCAGATGGCGGTCCATCATCGCGTAGAAGTCGTTGGCGCCGGGGGTGCCCGGGGCGTGCTTGTGCTGAATGTAATCGGTGGTGCTGAGGTACATCAGCCCGGGGCGGTGCGTGCGCATCAGCATCACGCCGGCGCGGAATACGAACTCCGACAACCCGGCGCTGTAGACACCGGGCACCGCCATGCCCACGCGTGCCGGCAGGTCGTCGATGCCGTTGTCGGCCAGCGTCGCCTCGGCCGCCCGCTCTGAAGAGACGCAGATGCCGCGCATGCCGTGGCCGAGCAGCCGCCGCAGCTTGTCCTTGGCGGTGATGACGGCGCAGCCGACCCCGGCCTCGGACAGCGCGGCCAGCACGGTGGGCGCGCGCAGCCACTTGGGGTCGTTCATCATCACTTCGGCGCCGCTGGCGACGTCGAACAGATAGTTGCCGCAGATGCCGTGCACCGAGGGCGGCACGCCGGTGACGATCGACAGGTTGTTCGGGTTGGTGAAGCTGGGCACCACGCAGTCGGCGATCAGCGCCGTGCCCTCGTCGAGCACCCGCTTCATCCACGGCATGCGGCCGGCCGCGACGGCCTGCGCGATGTAGTCGGGCTCGCAGCCGTCGACGCAGACGGCGACGGTGGGCTGGCCCGGCAACCGGTAACTGCGGCCGTTGACGATCAGCGGGCCACTGCGCGCAGGGCTATCAGGCATGGCGGGCCTTCCTGGACAGGTTCAACATGGGTCCGGCGTGGCGCGCCTGGGTGCGGCGTGCGCTGTCTTGTGCATGCTCGCGCAGAGCACGGCCGGCGGCTTCGGCGTCGCCCGCGGCGATGGCTTTGAGGATCGCACGGTGCTCGGAGACCGAGGTCGGCAGCAGCGCGCCATCGGCAAGATTGAGCCGGCGGAACAGGTTGATCTGGTTGACGATGCGGCGGTAGAGCACTGTCATGCGGCGGTTGCCGGCAAACCCGACCAGCCGCTCGTGGAACTCGAGGTTCAGCAGGTGGTAGTCGCCGGCCTCGCCTTCGCGCACCAGGCGTTCCATCTGCTCGACCAGACTGCGCAGGACCTTGATCTGGGCCGCGCTGGCCTGCTTGGCCAGCCGGCGTCCGACCGCCTCGTCGAGCACGGCACGCAGGTCGAACAGCTCCAGCGCCTCGTCCAGCGGGATGCTGCGCACGAAGACGCCGCGGTTCTTCTCCTGGCGCACCAGGCCGGTTTCCTCGAGCCGGCGGAAGGCCTCGCGGATCGGCCCGCGCGAGACACCCAGCCGCTCGGACAGCGCAGCCTCGATCAACTGCGCGCCGGGGGCCAGTTCACCGTCGAGGATCAGACGCTCGAGCTCGTCGTGCACTACCGAGCCCAGCGAGTGCGCGCGTAGCAGCGCCAGGGCGGAGGACACCGCCGGCCGGGCCGGCGTGGTGACCGGAGCGGTGGCCGGCGTGGTGGCCGGCGACGGCGCTGCGACCGCTGACGCGGCAAGGGTTTTCATCGAGCGGATTGGAGCCGCGATTTCGTAGATTGTCAACAATCAACCATCTTCCGTTGACAGGCCGCGCGCGTGCCGCCACCATCGCCTGACGCGCGGCTGTCAACATCCCGTCACGACGGCACCGCAGACTTTGATGTTTGCGCGCGCCTCAGTGCACCTCTCGCGCCACCAAAGCACCCGCCTCATCTCACCCGCCTCATCTCACCCGCCTCATCGCAGCTTCAGGAGATTCGCATGCCCTTGCTTCGTCTTGCCCGCCTGGCCTCGGCCGCCCTGCCCTTGATGCTGGCGCTGGCCGCCGGCGGCGCCGCCGCCCAGCGCACCACGCTGACTGTCTACACCGCGCTCGAGACCGACCAGCTCAAGGCCTATCAAGAGGCCTTCAACAGGGTCGAGCCGAACATCGAGATCAAGTGGGTGCGCGATTCCACCGGCGTCATCACCGCCAAGCTGATGGCCGAGAAGGCCAATCCGCAGGCCGACGTGGTGATGGGCGTGGCCGCCACCAGTCTGGCGCTGCTGGACAGGGGCGGCATGCTCGAGCCCTACGCGCCGCTGAATCTGGACGCCATCATGTCGCAGTACCGCGACCGCAAGAACCCGCCGGCCTGGTTCGGCATGAACGTCTGGGGCGCCACCATCTGCTTCAACACCGTGGAAGCGGCCAAGCGCAACATCCCCAAGCCCGAGACCTGGAAAGACCTCACCAAGCCGGTCTACAAGGGCCAGGTGGTGATGCCCAACCCGGCCTCGTCAGGCACCGGCTTCTTCGACGTCACGGCCTGGCTCACACTGTTCGGTGACGACAACGGCAAGGGCGGCGGCTGGAAGTTCATGGACGCGCTGCACGAGAACATCGCGCAGTACACGCACTCGGGCTCGCGCCCCTGCAACATGGCGGCCGCGGGCGAGTTCGTGGTCGGCATCTCGTTCGAGTACCGCGCAAACGCCAACAAGGCGCGCGGCGCCCCGATCGACCTGGTGTTCCCGAAGGAGGGCCTGGGCTGGGACCTGGAGGCCTTTGCCATCCACAAGGGCACGAAGAACCTCGCCGCCGCGAAGAAGCTGGCCGACTGGGCCAGCAGCAAGGACGCGATGATCCTGTACGGCAAGAATTTCGCCATCACCGCGCAACCCGGCGTTGCGCCGCCGCTGCCCAACATCCCCAAGGACTACGAGTCGCGGCTGGTGAAGAAAGACTTCGCCAAGGACGCCGAGAACCGCGAGCGCATCCTGGCCGAGTGGAACAAGCGCTTCAACGCCAAGTCCGAGCCGCGGCGCTGACCCGCCGCACCCGCCGCACCGGCGCTGCCGAAGGATGTCCGCCTACCTGCAGCTCGAGGGCATCCACAAGCGCTTCGGCAGCTTCAGCGCACTCAAGGGCATCGACCTCGGCGTCGACGAAGGCGAGTTCGTCTGCTTCCTCGGCCCCTCGGGCTGCGGCAAGACCACGCTGCTGCGCATCGTGGCCGGACTCGAGGTGCACAGCGAGGGTCGCATCGTGATGGCCGGGCGCGACATCTCCACGCTGCCGCCGGCGCAGCGCGACTACGGCATCGTCTTCCAGTCGTACGCGCTGTTCCCCAACCTGACGGTGGAGCAGAACGTCGCCTACGGCCTGGTCAACCGGCGCGTGCCCAAGGCGCACGCCGGCGAGCGGGTGGCCGAGTTGCTGCGGCTGGTGGGCCTGCCGGGCAGCGAGGCGCGGCTGCCGGCGCAGCTGTCCGGCGGCCAGCAGCAGCGCATCGCGCTGGCGCGCGCGCTGGCGACGCGGCCCAAGCTGCTGTTGCTGGACGAGCCGCTGTCGGCACTCGACGCCATCGTGCGCGTGCACCTGCGGCAGGAGATCCGCGCGCTGCAGCGCCAGCTGGGCGTGACCACCATCATGGTCACCCACGACCAGGAAGAGGCGCTGGCGGTGGCCGATCGCATCGTCGTCATGAACCACGGCGTGATCGAGCAGGCCGGCGCCCCGCGAGATGTCTACCGCGAACCGGCGACACCCTTCGTCGCCGACTTCGTCGGCCGCGTCAACGTGCTGCCGGGCACCTGTGTGGCTGACGGGCATGTGCGCATCGGCAGCACCCTGTTTCGATGTGCCCACACGCACGCGCCGGGCCGCGCGGTCAAGGTCTACCTGCGGCCGGAAGACGTGCTTGCGCGTCCGATCGAGCTGGGTGAGGCCAATGTCTTCGAGGCGCTGATCGAGAAGATCGAGTTCCTGGGCAGCTACTGCCTGGTGCGCGTGAACAGCCCGGCGCTGGCCGAACACCGTCTGAATGTGGTGCTGTCGCTGAACTTCCTCACCGAGCAGCGGCTGGAGCCGGGCAGCCGGCTGCCGCTGAAGCTGATGCCCGAGCGGCTGCGGCTGTTCGACTGAGCGTGACCACGTTCGTGTCCGTGCCTGCGACCGCAAGCGCCGCGCCGAAGCTGCGCGCCACGGCCGACGAGCGGCTGGCCATCGCCGCGCTGGCGGCCGTCGCGCTTCTCTTGGTGATCTTCCTGGCGCTGCCGCTGCTGGCGCTGCTGGGCAAGTCGGTGGAAGACTCCGAAGGCCGGTTCGTCGGCCTGGCGAACTTCGTCGCCTACGCGCAGACCCCCGCGCTGCTGCAGTCGCTGTGGAACAGCGTGTGGGTCTCTGCGCTGGTCACCCTGCTGGCGGTGCCGGCCGCCTTCGCCTACGCCTATGCGCTGACGCGCAGCTGCATGCCCGGGCGGCCGCTGTGGCGCGGCATCGCGCTGGTGCCGCTGATGGCGCCTTCGCTGCTGCCGGCCATCTCGCTGATCTACTGGTTCGGCAACCAGGGTGTACTGAAGTCCTGGTTGACGGCGCTGGGCATCGAGCAGATCTACGGCGCGCCCGGCGTGGTGCTGGCCGAGATGTTCGCCGTCTTTCCGCACGCGACCATGATCCTCGTCACCGCGCTGGCCACCGCCGACGCCAGGCTGTACGAAGCCGCCGACGCGATGGGCACCTCGGCCGTGCGCAAGTTCTGGACCATCACGCTGCCTGGCGCGCGCTACGGCCTGATCAGTGCGGCGCTGGTGGTCTTCACGCTGGTGATCACCGACTTCGGCATCCCGAAGGTCATCGGCGGCAACTTCAACATGCTGGCCACCGACGTGTTCAAGCTGGTGATCGGCCAACAAGATTTCCAGCGCGGCGCGGTGGTGGCGCTGCTGCTGCTGGCGCCCGCGGTGCTGACCTTCTCGGTGGACCGGCTGGTCAGCCGGCGCCAGACTGCCACGCTCAGCGCACGCGCGGTGCCGTGGCGGCCCAGGCCCGCGCGCGGCTTCGACGCCGCGATGACGGTCTGGTGCGCGCTGGTGGCGTCCGCCCTGCTGGCCATCCTGGGCATGGCCGTCTACGCCTCATTCGTCAGCTTCTGGCCGTACAACCTGGCGCCCACCTGGCAGCACTACCGCATGGGCCTGTTCGATGCCGAGACCGGTGAGGGCTTCATCAACAGCCTGCGCATGGCCGCGGGCACGGCCGTGTTCGGCACCGCGCTGGTCTTCTTCGGCGCCTACCTGTCGGAGAAGATGCGCGCCGCGCCGGTCCTGCGCGGCGCGGTGCAACTGCTGGCCCTGCTGCCGATGGCCGTGCCCGGGCTGGTGCTGGGGCTGGCCTACATCTTCTTCTTCAACGCGCCGGCCAACCCGCTGTCGGGCCTGTACCAGACGATGACGCTGCTCACACTCTGTACCATCGTGCACTTCTACACCACCGGCCACCTGACGGCGAGCACCGCGCTGAAGTCGCTCGACCCGGAGATCGAGGCCGTCTCGGCCTCGCTCAAGGTGCCCTGGTGGACCACGCTGCGGCGGGTGACGCTGCCGCTGTGCACGCCCGCGCTGCTGGATGTGGCGCGCTACTTCTTCGTCAACGCGATGACCACCATCTCGGCTGTGGTGTTTCTCTACTCGCCGCAGACCAAGGTCGCCTCGATCGCCATCCTGAACCTCGACGAAGCCGGCGAGACCGGCGCTGCGGCCGCGATGGCGGTGCTGATCGCCGCAGCGTGTACCGTTGCCACGTTGATCTTCTGGGCGCTCGGCCGCGTGGTCGAACGCCGAACCCAGGCCTGGAAACAAGGATGAACCGATGGACCGCGACCGCATCCTGCTCACGCCGGGCCCGCTGACCACCACGCTGCGCACCAAGCTGGCCATGCTGCACGACTGGGGCAGCTGGGACAGCGACTTCATCGCGCTGACGGCGCGGCTGCGCTCGCGCCTGCTGGACATCGTGCACGGCCAGGGCACGCACACCGTGGTGCCCTTGCAGGGCAGCGGCACCTTCAGCGTCGAGGCCGCTGTGGCGACCGTGGTGCCGCGCGACGGCCATCTGCTGGTGCTGGACAACGGCGCCTACTGCAAGCGCGCCGCCAAACTGGCAGACCTGATGGGCCGGCGCACCAGCGTGATGAGCTTTGCCGAGCACGAACCCGTCTCGCCCGCGGCGCTGGATGCCCGGCTGCGCGCGGTGGGCAGCATCAGCCATGTGGTGCTGATCCACTGCGAGACCGGCACCGGCGTGGAGAACCCGCTGGCCGAGGTGGCCGCAGTCTGCGCGCAGCACGGCAAGGGCCTGATCGTCGACGCGATGAGCAGCTTCGCCGCGCTGCCCATCGACGCGCGCAGCATGCGCTTCGATGCGCTGGTGGCGGCCAGCGGCAAGTGCCTGGAGGGCGTGCCCGGAATGGGCTTCGTGTTCATCCGCAACGAGGTGCTTCCCGGCTGCGCCGGCCGCAGCCAGAGCCTGGCGATGGACCTGCACGACCAGAGCAGCTACATGGAGCGAACCGGGCAGTGGCGCTTCACGCCGCCCACGCATGTGCTGGCGGCGCTGGACGAGGCAGTGGCCCAGTTCATCGAAGAGGGCGGCCAACCGGCCCGGCTGGCGCGCTACCAGCACAACGCGCAGGTGTTGATCGACGGCATGCAGGCGCTGGGCATGCGGCCCTTTCTCGAGCGCGCGGTGCAGGCGCCGATCATCCTCACCTTCCACGCACCCGAGCACCCGGGATACGACTTCAAGCGTTTTTACGCCGCCGTGAAGGCGCGCGGCTTCCTGCTCTACCCGGGCAAGCTGACCGAGGTGGAGACCTTCCGCGTCGGTTGCATCGGCGCCATCGGCGCGAACGAGATGCGCCAGGCCGTCCACGCGGTGGCCGAGGCGATGGACGAACTCGGACTCAGGAGCTGACGCGATGGCCAGGACGAAATCCACCCGGGCCGCCGAGGCCGCAGAACACCCGGCCGCCGAGGCCGTCGAGCACCCCGCCGTGGCGGCCGTGCGCGCGAGCAATGCCACCAAAGTGAAAGTCGCAGTCAGCGACATCGACGGCATCCTGCGCGGCAAGTTGCTACACCGCGACAAGTTCCTCGGCACGATGCAGCCGCATCCCAACGGCGGCTTCGGCTTCTGCGATGTGGTGCTGGGCTGGGACGCACACGACCAGTGCTACGACAACACACAGGTCACCGGCTGGCAGCACGGCTTCCCCGATGCACTGGCGCGGCTGGACCCCGGCACCGCGCGCCATGTGCCGTGGGATGGTGGCGTGCCCTTCTTCCTCGGCGAATTCGTCAACGCCGACGGCAGCGCGCACCCGCTGTGCCCGCGCCAGTTGTTGAAGCGGGTGCTGGCGCGCGGCGAGCGCCTGGGCCTGCAGGTGATGACGGGCATGGAGTTCGAGTGGTTCAACTTCGCCGAGACGCCGCAAAGCTGGGCCGCCAAGCAGGGCGTCGGGCCGGCGACGATCACACCCGGCATGTTCGGCTACTCGCTCTTGCGCATGGGTGACCAGCGCGGCTTCTTCAACGCGCTGATGGACGAGATGGGCGCCTTCGGCGTGCCGATCGAAGGCCTGCACACCGAGACCGGCCCCGGCGTCTACGAAGCGGCGATCGCTTTCAGCGGTGCGCTCGAATCCGCGGACCGCGCGATCCTGTTCAAGACCGGCGCCAAGGAGATCGGCAAGCGCTTCGGCGTCATGCCCAGCTTCATGGCCAAGTGGAGTGCGTCCTACCCCGGCTGCAGCGGGCACATCCACCAGAGCCTGACGGACGGTAAGCGCAACCTGTTCTTCGACGCCGCCAGCGCACGCTCGATGAGCCCGCTGTTCGAGAGCTACCTGGCCGGGCAGCTGCAGGCGCTGATGCAGTTCGCGCCGATGTTCTGGCCGACGGTCAACAGCTACAAGCGGCTGGTCGACGGCTTCTGGGCGCCGGTCAAGCCGACCTGGGGCATCGACAACCGCACCGCCAGCTTTCGCGTCATCGCCGGCAGCCCCAAGAGCACACGCCTGGAGACGCGTTGCCCCGGCGCCGACGTCAACCCTTACCTGGCGATGGCCGCCGTCATCGCAGCCGGCCTGCATGGCGTCGAGCAGGGCCTGAAGCTGACCACGCCGCCGATCACCGGCACCAACCAGGGAGCCGAAAACGTGCCGCGCGCACCGCGCTCGCTGATCGAGACCACGCGCGTATTCAAGGCCAGCGATCTGGCCCGCGACTGGTTCGGCGATCTGTTCGTCGACCACTTTGCAGCCACCCGCGATTGGGAATGGCGCCAGTGGCAGGACGCGGTGACCGACTGGGAGCTGAAGCGATACTTCGAGATCATCTGAGCTGCGAGCCCGCCTTGTGAGCATCACCCGCTTCGCCTTCCCCACCCCCATCCACTTCGGCGCGGGCGCGCGCAAGCTGGTCGGCGCACACCTGCTGGCGCAGGGCTGCCGGCGGCCATTGATCGTCACCGACCGCGCGCTGGCTGCGCTGCCGCTGCTGGCCGAGTTCCGCGGCCACCTCGGCGGGCTCGAAGTGGCCGTCTTCGACGGCATCTTCGGCAACCCGACCGCTTCGCAGGCGATGGCCGGCGCAGCCGCCTTCAAGGCGCATGGCGCCGACGCCGTCATCGCTTTCGGCGGCGGCGCCGCACTCGACGTGGCCAAGGTGGTCGCGCTGATGGCGGTGCACGACGGCGACGTCATCGAGTACGCCTGGGATCACCCGCAGGTGCGGCCCATCACGCAGCCGCTGCCCTACCTCGTCGCGCTGCCCTCCACCTCGGGCACCGGCTCGGAGGTCGGTCGCTCGGCCGTCGTGTCGGAGGACGCAAGCCACGTCAAGCGCGCCGTCTTCAGCCCGGCGCTGCTGCCGCGTGCCGTGTTCGCCGACCCCGAGACCACGCTCACGCTGCCCGCCGCCGTCACCGCCGCGACCGGCATGGACGCACTGACGCACAACATCGAAAGCTATCTGTCGCCCGCCTACCACCCGCTGTGCGAAGGCATCGCGCTGGAGGGTTTGCGCATCGGCGCGCGCGCGCTGGCCACCGCCGTCGAACAGCCGCACAACCTGGCTGCGCGCAGCGACATGATGATGAGCTCGATGATGGGCGCGATCGCCTTCCAGAAAGACCTCGGCTCGGTGCATGCCTGCGCACACGCGCTGTCCGCCGTTTGCGATCTGCACCACGGTCTGGCCAATGCGCTGATGATCGACACCGTGCTGGCCTGGAACTTCGAGACCGTGCCGCAGAAGTTCGACGAATTGGCGCACGCCGCCGGCCTGCCCGGCGGTGGCACGGCCGTCGTGCCCTGGCTGCGCACGCTGAAGGCGCGCATCGGCATTGCCGGCGGCTTGGCACAGCGCGGCGTCACGCCGGCCCATCTGCCGCGGCTGGTCGAACTGGCGGCAGTGGACTTCGCCGGCGCGACCAACCCCCGCCCGGCCGGCGCGGCCGACTACGAGCGCTTCTTCGTGCAGGCGATGTGACGATGGACCGTGCCTCCCCGCTGCTGATCGGCGTCAGCGCGCGCATCTACTACCCGGGCACTCCGGGCATCAGCGTCGGCGGTGTGTTCACCAAGACGCTGCACTTCCTCGAGCAGTCGGTCGCGCACTGGGTGCTGTCGGGCCACGCGCTGGCCGTGATGGTGCCTGCAGTCACGCGCGACAGCATCGTGCAGCGCAGCGAGATCAATCTGCACGACTACGCCAGCGCCCTCGACGGCCTGGTGCTGCAGGGCGGCAACGACGTGGCGCCGCAGAGTTATGGCGAGCAGCCGCTGCAGCCGGCCTGGGCCGGAGACGCGGTGCGCGACGCTTACGAGATCGAACTCATCGACGCCTTCGTCAAGGCCGGCAAGCCTGTGTTCGGCGTCTGCCGCGGCTTCCAGCTGCTCAACGTGATGTTCGGCGGCACGCTGCTGCAGGACATCGCCACACAGCGCCCGCAGTCCCCGGCGCACCGCGACCTGACGCGCTACGAGCGCCACTTCCACACGGTCGAATTCGTGCCCGGCAGCCGGCTTGCGGGCCTGTACCCCGGCGTGTCGCGCGCCACGGTGAACAGCATCCACCACCAGGGCATCAAGGACCTGGCGCCAGGCTTCGAGGTCGAGGCGCGCTGTGTCGACGACGGCCTGATCGAGGCCTTCCGCCGCAGCGGCCCGGGCTTCGTCGCCGGCGTGCAGTGGCACCCGGAGTTTCATGACCCCGCCGACCCGGCGACGCTGGACGACCGGCCGCTGTACGACGCCTTCCTCGACGCCGCGCGGGTGGCGAAGACGGCCGGCCCGGCGCAGATTGGCAGCCGCGGTGCACGCCCGTCGCGACACCGAGGCTGATGCGGACCCGGAGCTGCTGGAGCCGGGAGCGGCATCATTCGCGCGGGTGCGCACCGGCCTCGGGTGACGCCCTTCGATTCCGTCGAGATCGTGATTCCCCTGACGGGCGCAGCAGCCTGTCGCGGTGGCGCCGCACTTCTTCGCCGACTTACAGTGCCCCCTGCGCTCAACCATCGCGCGCGACGCCATGAAAGACTGACCCGACCATGCCCACCCTGACCCTTTACAACCCGGCCACCGGCGAGCGCATCGCCGAGCTGCCTGCCGATGATCACGCCAGCGTCGCTGCCAAGGCCGCGGCCGCGCGCGGCGCGCAACCGGCCTGGGCCGCGCGCCCGATGGCCGAAAGGCTGGCCGTGATGCAGCGCTTTCGCCAGCTCGTCGTGGACGAGACCGAGGTGCTGGCGACCACGCTGACGCAGGAGGTCGGCAAGCCGATCAGCCAGTCGCGCGGCGAACTGAACGGCCTGCTGCCGCGCATCGACTACTTCATCGAACAGGCCGCGGCCGCGGTGCGCGACGAAGAGGTCTTCGAAGGCGGCGGCATGCGCGAGACCATCGGCCACGTGCCGCTGGGCGTGGTCGCCAACATCTCGGCCTGGAACTACCCCTGGTTCGTCGGCTGCAACGTCATCGTGCCGGCGCTGCTGACCGGCAACGCGGTGCTATACAAGCCCAGCGAGTACGCGCCGCTCACAGGCCTGCACGTTGCGCGGCTGCTGCACGCGGCGGGCGTGCCGGCGGATGTGTTCGTCACGCTGGTCGGGGGCGGCGAGGTCGGCGGTGCGCTGCTGGCGCAACGCATCGACGGCCTGTTCTTCACTGGCAGCCACGCCACCGGTGTGAAAATCGCGCAGGTGCTCGCGCCGCGGCTGGTGAAGATGCAGCTCGAGCTCGGCGGCAAGGACCCGATGTACGTGCGCGCCGACGCCGACGCCCGGGCCGCCGCAGAGAGCCTGGCCGACGGCGCGATGTTCAACACCGGCCAGGGCTGCTGCTCGGTCGAGCGCATCTACGTGCACGAGGCGGTGCACGACGCCTTCGTCGAGCACTTCGTCGCCACCGTGCAGGGCATGAAGCGCGGCGACCCGACAGACCCCGGCAGCTACATCGGCGCCATCACGCGCGCACCACAACTCGAGGTGCTCGAGCGCCAGGTGGCCGACGCGATGGCGCGCGGCGCCACGCTGCGCACCGGCGGTCGCCGGCTGCCCGGCCCGGGCCAGTGGTTCGAGCCGACCGTCATCACCGGCGCCGACCACACGATGGAAGTGATGCGCGAAGAGAGCTTCGGCCCCATCGTCGGCATCCAGAAGGTGGCCAGCGACGACGCTGCGGTGGCGCTGATGAACGACACCCGCTACGGCCTGACGGCCGGCGTGTACACGAAGGACGAGGCTGCTGCCCGCGCGCTGCTGGCGCGCATCAACGCCGGCACCGCCTACTGGAACTGCTGCGACCGCGTCAGCCCGAGGCTTCCTTGGTCGGGTGTGGGCGACTCGGGCATCGGCCTCACGCTGTCGACGCACGGCATCCAGACCTTCACGCGGCCCAAGGCCTGGCACCTGCGCCAGCCGGGCTGAAGTGCAGGGTTTCATCGGCTAAGCTAACGCCCACACGGGCCCGGCGCCCTTCATCAGAAGAGGAGACAAGACCATGAGCGGACGTTCACTGAAGGTGCTGACCGTGCTGGCGCTCGTCGGCGGGTTGGCGGCCTGCGCCTCGGTCAAGTCGACCTTCAAGTCGTCGGTGGAGTCGCTCGGCCAGATGTTGCAGGGCGACAACCCGATGAGCTTTTTCATCACCAGCGTCAACCCCGGCCGGGGCGCCGACCTCGGCGGCCTGGCGGGTGCCGACAGCCACTGCAGGAAGCTGGCCGCGGCCGCCGGTGCCCCAGACCGCATCTGGCGCGCCTATCTGAGCGCCAACCCGGTCGGGGGCGCCAGCGCGGTGAACGCGCGCGACCGCATCGGCAACGGGCCGTGGCGCAACGCCAAGGGCGACATCCTGGCCTACAACTCTGCCGAACTGCACGGCTCGAACAACCTGAACAAGCGCACTGCGCTGAACGAGAAGGGCGAGGTGGTCCCCGGCCGCGGTGACCCGCGCAACGACCACGACATCCTGACCGGCTCGATGCCCGACGGCACCGCAGCGCCGCAAACCTGCAACAACTGGACGGCCAGCGGCGAAGGCTCTGCGATCGTCGGCCACCATGACCGCATCGGCCTGAACGATCTGCCGCCGGCACTGAGCTGGAACTCCTCTCACCCGACGCGCGGCTGCGGCCTGGATGCCCTGCGCAGCACCGGCGGTGGCGGCCTCTTCTACTGCTTCGCCACCAACTGACGGCCGCCGCGGGCGGCCCTCCACGCACGCCATGGACGAGCCCGCCGCCCGCGCCCTGGCGAGTAGCTTCCGCCTGACCGCGCCACCACCCGGCTTTGCCGACGAGCCCTGGCCGGTCTACGCCGCGCTGCGCGAGCATGACCCGGTGCATGAACTCACACCGGGCTCCTTCCTGCTCACGCGCTACGCCGACGTGCTGGCGGTTTACCGCAACCCGCAGGCGCTGAGCGACAAGCAGCGCGAGTTCGGGCCCAAGTTCGGCGTCGGCACGCCGCTGTTCGAGCACCACACCAGCAGCCTGATCTTCAACGACCCGCCGCTGCACACGCGGGTGCGGCGCATCCTGATGGGCGCGCTGAACCAGCGCGCCATCGCCCGCATGGAGGCCAGCGTGGGTGTGCTCGTCGAGCGCTTGCTCGACCAGATGGCCGATCAGGACACGCCCGATCTGATCAGCAGCTTCGCTGCGCAGATCCCGATCGAAGTCATCGGCAACCTGCTGGACATGCCGCACGCCGACCGCGGGCCGCTGCGTGAATGGTCGCTGGCCATTCTGGGCGCGCTGGAACCCGCGCCCGGCCCGGCGCCGCTGGCGCGCGGGCACGCAGCCGTCACTGAGTTCCTGGCCTACCTGCGCACGCTGGTGGCCGACCGCGCGCAGCACCCCGGCGACCCCGAGACCGATGTGCTCACGCGGCTGATGCGCGGCGATGCCGGCGGCACGCTGAGCGAGCGTGAGCTGCTGCACAACTGCATCTTTCTGCTCAACGCCGGCCACGAGACCACCACCAACCTGATCGGCAACGGCATGAACGCGCTGATGACGCAGCGCGAACAGCTCGACCGGCTGCGCGCCGAGCCGGCGCTGATGAACACCGCCGTCGAGGAGATGCTGCGCTACGAGAGCCCGGTGCAACTGGGCAACCGGCTGCTGGCCGCGCCGATGCTGCTGGGCGGGCGTGAGCTGCCGGCCGGCAGCTTCATCACGCTGGGCATCGGCGCGGCCAACCGCGACCCGGCCGAGTTTGCCGAGCCCAACCGGCTGGACGTAGGGCGGCGGCCGAACAACCACCTGGCCTTCGGTCAGGCGGCGCACGCCTGCTCGGGCATGAACGTGGCGCGCATGGAGGCACGCATCGCGCTGGCGCGGCTACTGGCACGCTTTCCGCGCATCGAACATGGCGGCGCCGCACAGCGCGACCCGCGGCTGCGCTTTCGCGGCTTCAGCAGCCTGCCCGTACGGCTGGGCTGAGGCCAGCCCGAGCGGGCCGGGTTATTGACGGGTGATCGACGGGTTATCGACGGGTGATCGACGGGTGATCGACGGATGAGGGACGCGTGATGGCGCATATCCACCTCGCCTGGGAGCTCGGCGGCGGGCTCGGCCACGCCGCCCGGCTGAAGGCGCTGGCGCAGGCGCTGCAGCAGCGCGGCCACCATGTGAGCCTGTCGCTGCGCGAACTGGTGCAGACCGACACCTTGCTGGCCTCGCTCGACGCGCCACGGTTTCAGGCGCCGAGCTTCTCGGCGCAGGTGGTGGGCCTGCCCTCGCCGCCGGCCTCGCTGGCCGAGATCCTCATCGGCTGCGGCTGGCTGGACGCGCGCGCCATGGCCGGCCCGGCCGCCGCCTGGCGCAGCCTGTTGCAGATGCTGGCGCCCGACTTGCTGGTGGCCGACTACGCGCCCGGCGCGCTGCTCGCCGCCCGCGCGCTCGGGCTGCCCGCGGTGGTCATCGGCAATGCCTTCTGCGTGCCGCCGGCCGGGCCGCTGCCCGCCTTGCGCGCGGGCGTCGCGCCTGCCAGGCTGGCGGCGGCCGAGGCGCGTGTTCTGGCGGCCGCCAACGGCCTGCTGGCCGCCGCGGGCGCGCCGCCGATCGAACACGCCAGCTGGTTGATGCGCGGCGAGCACCGGCTGATCTGCGCCTGGCCCGAGCTGGACCACTTCGCGCGCGACGCCGAAGGCGACGGCGATGGCTGGTGGGGGCCCGACACCCAGGGCGACGACGGCCTCGCACCGGACTGGCCGGCCACTGGCGGGCCACGCGTCTTTGCCTACCTGAAGGCAAACCACCCTGGCCATGCGGCGGTGCTGCAGGCGCTGGACGCGCGCGGATGCGCCACCCTGTGCTACCTGCCCGATGTGGCCGCCGGCAAACCGGCTCCGCCGGGCAGCGAGCGCATGCGCTACGCCCGCGCGCCGGTGAACCTGAACGCCGCGCTGGCCGACACCGCACTCTGCGTCTGCCATGCCGGCAGCGGCACGGTCGCGCAGGCCCTGCTAGCCGGCGTGCCGCTGCTGCTGCTGCCCCAGCAACAGGAGCAGAACCTGCTGGCGAATCACCTGCACGCGCAGGGGCTGGCGCGCAACGCCGGTCCGCGCCCGGACGCGGCGAGCCTGCGCGCGCTCATCGACGAGTTGCTGGACAGCCCCGGCCCGCGCGCCGCCGCACGGGCCGTCGCCGCGCGCCACGCGGGCTTCGATACAACAGCGCAGATGGTGGCGATGGTGCGGACGCTCGAAGCACTGCTGCCCGCCCGGTGAGCCCCGACGGACGCAGCGACTGCGTGCCGCGTTCGAAAAGGGCTTGCGCGGCGTCCGGGTTGGCGCGCTGCTGCAAGACGGATGTCAACAAGGCAGCCGATCATCAAGGCTCTTCCACGCAGGTCCGCAACATGCCGCACCGTCTTCCCCTTCGCTCCATCCTCGCTCCCCTGCTGCTGGGCGCGAGCCTCGGCGCCGCGGCGCAGTCCGGCCCGGCAGGGCCTCTTTGGGAGCTCGGCGCCGCAGGCTTCGGTGTTTCGCAACAGGCCTATCCCGGCAGCGATCAGCGCGTGACGCGCGGTCTGGTGCTGCCCTATGCCGTCTATCGCGGTGAGTTCCTGCGCGCCGACCGCGACGGCGCCGGCCTGCGCGCGCTGCGCACCACGGCCTACGAGCTCGACATCGGCGTTGCCGGGTCTTTCGGCTCGAGCTCCGAAACCATCGACGCCCGCCGCGGCATGGCCGATCTGGGCACGCTGATCGAGTTCGGCCCGCGGCTGAGGCTCAACCTCGGCCGTGCCTTCGACGGCCGCTGGCGCCTGGACCTGCCGCTGCGCGCGGTGTTCGACCTGAGCGACGGCTTCGCCCACCGCGGCACGGCCTTCGAGCCCGAGCTCAGCTTCCAGCGCCGCAGCCCGCTGGGCTTCGCTTACGGCGCCAGCGTCGGCGCCGCTTTCGGCGAGCAGCGTCTGGCCGGCATTTTCTACACCGTGCTGCCCGCGCAGGCCACGGCCACGCGCGCAGCGTATGACGCGCGCAGCGGCCTGATCGCGTGGCGCGCATCGGCCTCACTGGCCCGCGATCTGTCGCCCGACTGGCGCGTGTTCGGCGTCGCGCGCTGGGACTCGGTGGCCGGCGCCGCCAACGAGGACAGCCCGCTGGTGCGACGCACCAGTGGCACGTCGGTCGGCGTCGGCCTGGCCTGGACCTGGAAGCGCTCGCAGCAGCGCGCCGCGGACTGAGCGCGCGATCCGCGCTCCATCAGCGGTTCATCAGCGCTCGATCAGCGATCCGCCAGCCGGCGCTGCCAGGCCTCGGCATCGAAACCCACCGTCACGCTGCCGTCGCCCCAGTCGACCACCGGGCGGCGGATCACGCTCGGCTGATCGCGCATCAGCGCGCCCGCGCTGTCGGCGTCGCCCACGGCGGCCTGCACAGTGGGGTCGAGCTTGCGCCAGGTCGTGCCCTGGCGGTTGAGCAGCCGCTCCCAGCCCAGGTGCTGCAGCCACGGCCCCAGCGCCGGCGGCACGCCGCTGCGCTTGAAGTCGTGAAAACGGTACGCGGCGCCGCGCTCGTCCAGCCAGGCGCGGGCGCGCTTGACGGTGTCGCAGTTGGGGATGCCATGAAGCACGATCTCGGCCATCCTGAAACCCTGTCGTTGACTCAGCGCGCAGTGCGCCTGAAAGCCGCCGCCGCATGCCTCGCCGGCAGCCGCGGCCCCTGGCCGAAGAGCTTGTCGCGCAGCGTGCCCGGCGCGTAGGCGGTCTTGCAGGCGCCGCGCTCTTGCAGGGCCGGCACCACCCAGCGCACGAAGGACTCGGTGCATTCCGGCGTCACCGTGCGCGCGAGGTTGAAACCGTCGATGCCGGTGTCGGCCGCCCAGCCGATGAGTTGCTCGGCCACCGTCTGCGGCCCGCCGACGATCAGCGCGTAGCGCCCGCCCAGCGCCATTTCTTCGAGCATCTGGCGGCGCGTCTTCGGCTTCGGGCCGGCGCCGATGCTGGCCACCGCCGACTGCTGCGCATTGCCGGCACCCGGCGGCGCGATCGGCTCGTCCATCCCGTAGCGCGAAAAGTCGATGCCGGTGCCGGCGGCAAAGTGCGCCAGTCCGGCCTCGGGGCTGGCGTAGTGCAGGTACTCCTGCAGCAGCGCCTGCGCGGCAGCGTCGTTCTCCTCGGTGACCACCGTCGCGCCCATGAAGACCTTGATGTCATCGCGCCGGCGGCCGGCGCGCTCGGCCTCGTCGCGCAGCGCATTGACCGCCTTGCGCGCGCCTTCGCGGCTGTGGCCGGAGATGAACACACATTCGGCGTGGCGCGCCGCGAAGCGCACACCGCGGTCCGATGAACCCGCCTGGTAGAGCACCGGTGTGCGCTGCGGCGAAGGCTCGGCCAGGTGCACGCCGTCGACGCGGTAGTGCGGCCCGGCATGCTGCACGCTGCGCACCGCCTCGGGCCGGCTGTAGACACGCGCGGCGCGGTCACGCGGCAGCGCCTCGTCGTCCCAGCTGCCCTCCCACAGCCGATAGCTCAGGTCGAGAAACTCGTCGGCCCGGTCGTAGCGGCTGTCGTGCTCGGGCTGCTCGGCCAGGCCCATCGCGCGCGCCGCGCTGTCCAGGTAGCCAGTGACGATGTTCCAGCCCACGCGCCCGCGGCTCAGGTGGTCCAGCGTCGAGAAGCGCCGCGCCAGCAGGTAGGGCTGCTCCCAGCTGAGGTTGACGGTGATGCCGAAGCCCAGGTGCTGCGTCACCGCGGCCATCGCCGGCACCAGCGGCAGCGGGTCGATCAGCGGCAGCTGGATCGACTCGCGCAGCGTCAGGTCGAGCGAGCCCTGGTAGACGTCGTAGGCGCCCACGATGTCGGCCAGGAAGAGGCCGTCGAAGAAGCCGCGCTCGAGCGTCTGCGCCAACCGCGTCCAGTGCGCCAGGTCGGTGTACTCGTGCGAGCGGTCGCGCGGATGCGTCCACAGGCCGTGGTTGACGTGGCCGACGCAGGCCATGTCGAAGGCGTTCAGCAGCAGCGGTCGAACGGGCCGGGCGGGCAGGGCGGGCAGGGCGGGCATCGGCAACTCCGGCGCCTTGGCAGAGCGCGCAGGCGCGAGCTTGGCACAGACCGGCCTGCAGGGCAGGCCTCATCGCGGTCAGCGATCAGCCGCGAGACCGGCGCGCCAAAGCGCCGCGGCACTGACGAAGATCGACGGGCCCGCAAGCGACCTGCCGTCGCGCGCCAGCACCAGCCAAGGCAAGGTGTCGTGGTGGCTGCCCGGCATCCGCTCGGCCGAGCGCACACCCACCAGCCAGGCGTACAGGCGCGCATACCGCCGAGGATGCCGCTGCTGCGTCCAGGCCAGGCCGACGAGGTCGGCGAACGCCTCCTCCCTGCGCGCGGCCCGCATCGCGGCATAGTCTTCGTGCAGGCGATCGTCGAGGCCCGCAGGCGTGGCCGGCGGGCTGAACCCGGCGGGAAGAAGCGCCCACGCCCCGTCCAGGTGTCGCCGGCAATGCGCGAGTTCATGCGCCGCCATCAGTTCGAGCGCCGCGTTGACGAGCTCGGGCTCCAAGCCATCGAATGCGCGCGCCGCGGCCGGGTTGTCACGCAGCGACAGCACGAGCTTGCAACGCCCGTCGACGAAGCCCAGCGCCAGCGGCACGGCGTCGGGGGTCGACTGCGGCTGCACCACCACGTCCAGCGGCAATTTCTCGGCACGCGCGTGGCTGATCACCGGCCAGGCGCCGCGCAGCCAGCGGGTCTCGGTCTCGGTCAGCCCGCCGGCCAGGCAGCCTCCGGCGCCGAGCAACACGACACAGGCCACTGCGGCGCGACGCCACGAGGCCCACCGCGCCATGCTCATGCGGCCACAGCCTCGCGCGCCGTCGGCTGGCCCGCGGCGCCGGCCAGCCAGCGCGCCAGCGGCTCGCCGCTCAGCACCTCATGGTCGAGCAGGCTCGCGGCCAGGCCATCGAGCTGTGCGCGGCGCTCGCCCAGAAGTCGCCGGCAGCGGCCCTGCGCGTCTTCGAGCAGCGCGCGGGCCTCGTCCAGCACGCCGGCCTGCAGGTCGGGCCCGAGCAGTTCCTTGGGCACGCCGGCCACGCTCAGCAGGCCGAAACGATCCGAGAACCCGAGCGAGCCGACCATGTTCACGGCCAGCTCCGAGGCCCGTTTGAGGTCGTCTGACGCGCCGCTGGAAACACTGTCCAGCACCATCAGTTCGGCCTCGCGGCCGGCCAGCAGCATGGCCAGGCGGGCGGACAGCTCGGCCTTCTGGTAGAGCGGCTCCTCGCTCTCGCGGTGGATGTGAGTGACGCCCAGCGCCTGCCCGCGTGGCTCGATGCTGACGCGCTCGACCGAGCCGACCTGCAGCACGTGTGCCACGAGTGCATGCCCGGCCTCGTGGTAGGCCAGGCGGCGGCGCGTGGCCTGGCTGAGCAGCGCCTTCACCGGCGACACGTCGCCGCCCAGCTGCTGCGTCTCGATGGCACGCAGCAGGTGCTCGGCGCCGACGCGCTCGGCGCCCTGCTCGGCCGCCGTCGAGGCTGCCTTGTTGACGGTGTTGGCGATGTCCGCCGGCGACATGCCGGCGCTCATGCGCGCCAGCGCCAGGGTGTCTGCGAGGCCGTCGTGATGCAGCCGGCCGAGGTAGAGATCGAACAGGCGTTGCCGGTCGGGCAGCATCGGCAGCGCCAGGCGCACCAGCATGTCGAAGCGCCCGGGCCGGCGCAGCGCCTCGTCGATGTTGTCCTCGTGGTTGGTCGCACCGACCACGACGACGTTGCTCAGCGGGTCGAAGCCGTCCATCTCGACGAGCACGCGGTTGATGATGCGGTTGAGTTCCGACTCGGCGCCGCCCCCGGCGCGGCCCTGGCTGCGCTGCCCGATGCCGTCGATCTCGTCGATGAACAGCACGCAGGGCGCATGCCGTCGCGCCAGCTTGAACAGTTCCTTCACCTTGCCGACACCCGCGCCGTAGTACATGGCGGTGAAGTACGAGCCATCGACCGCGATGAAGCTGGCCTTGCACTCGCCGGCCAGTGCCCGCGCCAGCAGGGTCTTGCCGGTGCCCGGCGGGCCCACCAGCAGCACGCCGCGCGGCGGCGCCGCGCCCAGCCTGGCGTACTTCGCCGGTTCGCCGAGGAAGGCGCGCACCCGCGCCAGGGCGGCCTTGGCCTCTTCGCTGCCGACGACGTCGGCGAATCGGGTGGGCGGCTGCACCGTCAGCATCGACGCGCCGCCCAGCCCCATCTGCAGCCTTGTAGCGACGAACAGCGCGCCGAGCACGACGCCGATGACGAGCAGCGGCGACAGCACGGTCGCGGCACCTTCGAGCAGGCGGTGGCTCACGGTGCGGGGGTCGACGCGCACGCTGACCAGCGCGAAGCCGGCCTCGGCGCTACGCTCGCCCAGGCCGTCCAGCAGCGTCGCGGCGCAGCCCAGCGGCGTGCAGCCGGGCACCGTGGTGCTGGCCTTGTCGCCGTTCTTCAGCGTGTACAGCACGAGCCCGGGCGGCGACGCCGCCAGCCCTACCGCCGTCAGTTCGTGCGCGCCGAGGCTGCGCCTGAAGTCGGCCACGCTCTTCTCGTTGAGCAGCCAGGTCTGCGCGTCGGCCTCGAAGGCGCGCACCTCGGGCAGCTGGCGCGCCAGGGCTTCGTCGGCAGCGCGTTGCTGCAGCATCACCGCGCCCGTGAGCAGGGCGAGGACCAGCGCCAGCGCTCCGGCCCCTCGTGGATGGGTGCGCAGGGATTGCAGCAACTTGCGGGTTCGGGTCATGGAAGCGGCGCCAGGCCGGAAGGTCGAGAGAGGCGAAGAAGGCATCGGCCGCGGTCTAGGGGCGCCGCAGGCGCTGCAGGAGCCGGTCGGACACCGCCAGCGCAAGGCCGGCGCCGCCGCTGCCGTCGAGGTCAGCGAAGCGTCGGTGATGGTCGAAGAACACGTTTTCGGCAATGGTCTGTACCGACGGCAGCGCGCGGTTGAGGAAGGCGCGCATGGGCAACGCGCCGAACTCGCGCCAGATCGCCTCGCGCAGTTCACGTGCGGCGCGCAGGTAGGCACCCGCGTCGATCGCGGCATGCCGGCCGTCCGTCACCTCGAGGCACACGATCTGGTTGCTGATGCGAATCTTGTCGAGGGCCATCGCGGGACTTTTGGGGCGCGGGTCGGGCCGCAGCCCAGTCTCTGACGGCAGGCCGTCAGGCGATCAGCGGAACAGGCGGGTAAAGCCGCAGGTGCTCCGCGCGCCGCGCACTCCGCGCCCCAAGCCGTGCGTTGTCCGTGACCAGGCAGCGCGTCGTCCGTTCAACACCACGCCGCGCGACACCGCGGGCCAGCCGACTTCAGGACAGCACCAACTTGCGCCCGAACGGTGCCACGGCGGCGGCATGGGCCTCGGGCACCGCCCACAGCACGGGGCAGGCCGGGCGCATGCGGGCGGGGCCGTCCAGATCGGTGAGCACCACCACCAGGTCGGGGCGGTGTCCGGCGGCCTCGGTCAGCAGCGGCGTGAAGTCGGTGCCGCCGCCGTCGAAACGCAACAGCTTCAGCAGTTCGGCCACCGTCGTGCGGCCGGGCCGGTGCTGCAGCACCTGCTGCACATGATCGTCGCCGATCACCAGCACCAGGCAGGCCGCCAGGCGGCGCGACACGGCTTCGATCTCGCGTGCGAAGCGCTGCATCAGCGCGTCGTCGATCGAGCCCGAGACGTCGACCACCAGCACCAGCCTGGGCACCGGGCGCGTGCTGCTCTGGCCGGGCTCCCAGGGCATGCGGCGCACCGCAGTGCCAGGAGGGCCGCGCCTTGGCTGGCCCGGCAGACCGGGGCAGCCGCTCCTGATGCGGCCCTGGTTGGCCATGTACGAACGCGAGGGCCGCGACCACGACACCGCCGGCTGCTGCGCCAGCGCGCGCGCCACCTGGGTGCGCAGCACCTGCTCCCAGGGCGTGTGCGTGCGCGGCAGGTCGGCCAGCAGGCCGCGCAGCAACGAATGCGCGCCGTCACCGGCGTGTGCGCGCTCCAGGCGTTCACGCCAGTCGCGGGCCCGTTCGGCCTCGAGTTCCGGCGACGACTGCGCGCCGGAATGCGGCTGCAGGTCCTGCTGCCCACGCCCGCCGAAAGCGCGGGCGCGCGCCGCGCGCGGGCCGTCGCGGCGGCTGTCCCTGGCCGCCAGGGGCGGCGGCCTGCGGTCGTCCATCGTGCGGTACAGGCGTTCCACGTCCCATTGCGCCAGGGCGGTTTCGGTGTCCTGTTCCAGCGCCAGCGTCGCCGCCAGCAGGGGCGGCAGGCGCACGGCGTCTTCAGGCACGCTGAGCCAGCCCAGGTGCGACAAGGCGCTGTTGACGATGGCGTCGGCGCAGGTGTTGAACAGGCGCAGGTCGACGTCGCCCAGCCGCTGCTGCATCTGCAGGAAACGCTGGGGGTGGCGCAGCGCGATGTGCAGCACCTGATGCGCTACCCAGCCGGCCTGTTCAGGCAGCGGCAGCGCGCTGAAGGCGGGGCGGTAGTGCAGGGTCTGGCCATCGGTCCAGACGGGGGTGTCGTGGTCCTCGTCGCCGCCCTGTTCATCGTCGTCGGTGTTCAGGTCATGGTGCCGCACCCACAGCGCCAGCCCGCCCGTGGACGGGGCGAACTCGACCAGCCGCTGGATGGCGCGTGTGCCGCGGTGATCACCGGGCGCCGGTGCAGAGCCTGCCGTCATCGGCGCCCTCGGTCCCTGGGCCTCTCGGCCTCTCGGCACCTCGGCACCTCGGCCCCGCAGCGCCTCAACCATCCAGCCCGTCCCGCCGGCGCTGTTCGGCATAACGTTGATAGGCCGGGCTGTCCAGCACGGCGCCTTCCAGACCGGTTTCCAAGGCGCGCTGCAGCAGCAGCTCCATCGCCAGCGTCTGCGCCTCGCGCAGGGGCAGGGCCGCACCGCTGCCGATCTGGCCCCGCAGCTCGGGCAACTGTTCGAGGATCTCCAGCGCGCGCTTCAGGGTGGGCGCTTCGGTGCAGGCCGCCAGCAGGCCATAGACCAGACCGTAGAGGCCATCCAGGCTGCGCGGCAGAAGCGCCAGGGTCTCGGGGCCGCGCTGCGCGGCCAGCAGGCGCAGCACGTCGGTGCCGGCCTGCAGTTCACGCAGCACGCCGAAGAACTCGGCGGCATTGGCCGCGCCGATGCGGCCCTGCACGAAGACCCGCTGTGCCGCTTCGCCCAGCCCGGACTGCAGCACGCTGGAGACATCCTCCCAGCCGCGCGGGCTGGCACCGACGAGATGGTCATTGGCCAGCTGCGACTGCGTGTCGTCCAGCCGGTCGGGGCGCACGCGCAGATAGGCCATGACCTCGGGCGCAAAGCCATGGCTGATGGCGTGGGCCAGGAAGGCGTCGATGGCCGTCTGCACGTTGAAGTGAAACATGCGATCGGCCAGCGCCGTGCCCATGTCGTGGCTGACGGCGCCGTGGAAGCTGGCATTGCCGGCAGCCACCACCTGCCAGCCGTCGGGCAGGCGGTAATGGCCCACGCGCCGGTCAAGAATCAGTGAATAGGCGCTGATCTGCAGGCGCTGGTCGGCGGCGGTCAGTTCGTCCAGGAACAACAGGCCCTGCGGCTCATCGGGCCCGGGCAGGAACTCGGGCGGAAACCAGACCGTCTTGCCCTGCACTTCATCGGCGTAGATGGCGCCGCGCAGATCCACCGGTTCGATGGTCGTCAGCCGCAGGTCGACCAGGGGCACGCCGAAGTGCGCCGCCACCTGGCGCACGACCGATGACTTGCCCACGCCACGCGGCCCCCACAGCATGGTGGCGCGCTGGCGCAGGCGCGGGTGGGCAAACTGCTCGATCAGCGCCGCCTTGGCGGTGGCGATCGAGACCGGCGGGATGTTGAGCGGGTTGCCGTTCATGGCGCGCTTTCGCTGCGATGCAGATGTGAAGTGGGTGCTGCAGGTGCAGGCAAGGGCACCCAGGCGTCGGCCAGCAGGGGCCGCGGCAGCGGCGGAATCTCGATGCGCGGCAGTTCACGCATCGCGAACAGCCACACCATGAGCAAAGGCGGGGCGTTGAAGATCAGCATGAGGTAGACCGAACCCGGCCCCAGTTCCAGCAGCGGCACGGCGGCCGATGCCGCAATCAGCAGCAGGCACACCAGCAGCGGGAAACCGCGGCGCAGCGTGACGCGCCAGCGTGCGCCACGGTGCCCGTCGTGAAACACCGCGGGCCGCGCAGCCAGCACCCGGGCCAGGTGTTCGATGCTGCGGCGGAACTTGGCTTCGGCATCCAGCCCGCGCGCTGCACCTTCGCCACGCAGGCGCAGACTGGCGCGCCAGCCGCCGCTGTGCCGCGACAGGCGCGACCAGTCCAGGCCCAGCACGGCCAGCAGGTCTTCGGGCAAGGCCGACGGGGCCGACTGGGCGCCCGAGACCGGGCGCAACTGCAGTTCGGCCGGCACGTTCTTCACGCGCGAGACCGTCATCTCGACGACCAGCCCGGCCAGGCTGGCGGAGGCCCGCACCAGGCTCAGCACGGGTTCGGTCTGCCCTCGGCCCGCGGCCTGCAGCTTGTGGCCGAGCGCGATGCTCACGCCCGCAGCCTGCTGCCACTGCCGCGCGGCGGGCACGGCGTCGACCCAGGCCAGCAGTTCGGCCGGGCTGGCGCCTTCGGCCAGCAACGTTGCGCTGTCGCCTTCGGCCGGCGCGCCGAGGACGTGCAAAGACCGATGCAGGCCGAACCAGTCGCTGCCGGCGGCGTCCAGCAGCAACACTTCACGCACCGCCGGCATGGCGTCGGCGGCGGCGTGGATGCGCGGGCGGAAAGCCAGCCGGCGCGCCAGCCTGTCGCTGGCCGGCAGGTCCACGCTGCGCCCGGCGCGGCTGAAGGGCTCGGCCAGACGCAGGATCTCGTGGTGCGTCAACGGGGGTGGGCCGGGCGGTGGTGACGCCGGCGCCACCGCCGCCGCCACCGCCACCGCCACAGGGGCCAAGCGTTCAGGGCGCAACATCGACAGCGCGCGCCAGCGCGGCAAGAAGAACAGATGCGTGGTGCATGGATCGGGCGGCGGGCCCGTGCCGACAGGGCTCGGGCCGAAGGCCGCGATGATGAGGCCAAGGCCCCACCCTTGCCGATCGGGGCAGAGCCCGAACCCGGCGCCGCGTCATGACTCCGCGCCATCCCGCCGTATCAGCGCGAGCGATGCCTTGGGCCGGCTCACGCTACAACGTGCTGCGAGCTGTTCATGGGTCGCGGCGATGCGCATGACGCCATCCGAGCCGACAGGCTGCTCGGCCACCATGCGCGCCAGCGCAGCGCAAACGCGCTCGTGCACGCCGCGCTCGGCCCAGGCTCGTTCGCGCGTCTGCACCTCGCGCAGACGCTGGCCGAGGAAGCGCACCAGCAGCACCAGGTGCCGCGCGTCTGCCAGCAGAACCCGTTCGACATCGGCGCGCGGGATCCAGCGGACCGCGCTCGCCTCGCCAGCGACGACGGCCACAGCGCTTGGCTGCTCGCAGAACAGCTGGGAGAGGAAACCGAGTTCGCCCGGACCGCCCGCCGTGCATGGAGAACCCGGATACGCGGTCCGCGACGATCCCGGCCCGCCCGGGCCGTGGCGGGCCGTGCCCATGGACGGTGCCCGATTCATGACCTTCACACCTCCGGTGTTCGACGCCGACAAACGCATCCATGCCGTCAGCGAGGCACGCGTGGACGTCGCGTTCACCTCGCCCAACTGCCCGAGCGTATTCGATGGTTTGCCTCGCCGCCTTGGCAATATCCCGACGCCGCGGTGGAACAAGCGCGCCGGCGGCAGGCTGGCAGTGAAGCTGCTGGATGGGCCGGCAGACGGCCACACGCTGGGCCTGATGCCGGGCGGCAATGTGTCGCTGTTCCAGCATGTCTACGCGAAGCTCGGCTACAGCCCCTGTTGGCCGCTGGGGATCCACTGCGCCATGCCGGGCCGTATGACTTCGAGAAGTCGGATCTGTTCGGCCGCTTGCAAGGCCGAGCCCGGTTCTTCAGCGATGGTTTTGCGCGCACGCCATCACGGCGGCCTGCTGCAGCCATGCGCCCAGCGCCTGCGCTTCGAGCGGCCGGCTGAACAGGTAGCCCTGGCCCTTGTCGCAGCCGAGCTGCCGCACCAGCGCGGCCTGACTCTCGGTCTCGACGCCTTCGACGACCGTGCTCATGCCCAGGCTGCCGGCAACCATCACCGTGGCCTGCACCAATACGCGGTGGTGCGTGCTGATGTCGACCTGCGATGTGAACGAACGGTCGATCTTCACCACGTCGACCGGAAACTGGTGCAGGCTGGCCAGCGACGAATAGCCGGTGCCGAAGTCGTCGAGCGCCAGCACCACGCCGAGCGCCTTCAGCTGCCTCAGCACGGCCTGCACTGCGGCGTTCTGCGCCGCCAGGCTTTCGGTGACTTCGAGTTGCAGGCACTGCGGCGGCAGCCCGGTGGCCGCCAGCAGCGCCTGCAACGCGGCGACGAAACCGGGCTCCTGGATCTGGGCGCGTGACAGGTTCACCGCGGTCCAGCCGGGCGCCAGCGGGCCGAGTTCTTCGCGCCAGCGAAGCTGCTGGCGGACGGCGGTGGCGAGCACGAAGTCGCCGAGCGCGCCGATCAGCCCGCATTCCTCGGCGACGCCAATGAACTCGATCGGCGGCACGATGCCGCGCCGCGGATGCCGCCAGCGCACCAGCGCCTCGACTCCGACACAGCCGCGCTCGGCACCCTGGCCTTGCAGCGCGACGATCGGCTGATAGACCACGAAGAGCTGCCCTTCGGCCAACGCCACCCGCAGTTCAAGCTCCGTGCGGCTGCGCTGCATCGTCCACTCGCGCATCACCGGCTCGAAGGCGACGAAGCGGCCGCCGCCCTGGCGCTTGGCCTCGACCATCGCGATGCTGGCGTCGCTCATCATGTCGTCGGCATCGCCTTCTGCGCCATCGCCGAGCAGCAAGCCGCCGCTGACGGTGCAGGTCAGCGCATGCCCCGCCACGTGACAAGGCCCGCCGAGCACATCGATCACGCGCTGACTGATGGCGAGCGCCTCGTTGCTGCTGTCCAGGGACCCGAGCAGCACCACGAACTCGTCGCCGCCGACGCGTGCCGCCATGGATTCGCCGGCGCGCAGCACGCCGCGCAGGCGCGCCGCCAGCACGCCGAGCAGGCCGTCGCCGACGGCCGTGCCGAAGAGGTCGTTGACACGCTTGAAACGGTCGCAGTTGAGGAACAGCACCGCAAAATTCGATCCCGCCTCTCGCGCACGGCGCAACAGCGCATTGGCAATCGTCGCGCTCAGCGCCGCCCGGTTGGGCATCTGGGTCAGCACGTCGATCAGCGAGGCATCGCGCAGACGCCGTTCGAGCAGGTTCTGCTGCTGCCGCACCTGAACGCTGATGTCGTCGAGCACCGCCATCAGGCGCCCGCCATCGAGTCTGACGACGCTGATCGACAGCGTCTGCGCGGCCTCGCCGTCGGCGGCCGGCGGCATGAGGCGAAGCCCGTCGCAGATCACATCGCCTTCACGCTGCACCGCCTGCGCCTGGCCGCGCAGTTGCGGCGCCACGCCGTCGAGCACGTCGAACAGGTTGTCCAGCGAACCGTCGCGCGACAGCGGCATCAGCAACCGCGCCGAGGTCGGATTGATCATCTCGACCTCGCCGCTGAGCGTGGTCTGCACCAGGCCGACCGGCGCCTGGTACAGAAACTGCACCAGCGCCTCATAGGCCGCCGCAGAGACGGTGCCCGACATGTCAGTCAGCCCGGTTCGGCAACGCTCATCGCCGGCCCGCAGACGCGGTTGCGTCCAAGGTGCTTGGCGGCATACAGGGCTTCGTCGGCGCGCTTGAGCAACGCATCGACGTCGGCGGTGGCTTCGTCCATCGTCGCGATGCCGATGCTCACGGTGCAACGCACCGGGCCGGCGTCAGTCTGCGCCGGCTGCGTTTCGACCGCACCACGAAAACGTTCGGCGATGCCCTGCGCGCTCGCCAGATCGGCCGCTGGCAGCAGCACGGCGAACTCATCGCCGCCGATGCGGGCCACCACGTCGATCTGGCGGAAGGTGGCGCCCATCAGGTGGGCGATGTGGCGCAGCACGGCATCGCCGACCGGGTGGCCATGGGTGTCGTTGGTCGTCTTGAAGTGGTCGGCGTCGATCACCAGCAGCGAGAGCGGGCGCGACAGGCGCCGCCAGCGGCGCAGTTCGGCCTCGGCCGCGTCGAAGAAGGCGCGGCGGTTGCCGATGCCGGTCAGGTGGTCGCAGACTGCGGCGCGGCGCGCGTCCTCGGTCGTGTCGCGGTGGGCCGACATGTCGCGCACGATCAGGCAATAGCCGGTCTCGGCGGCATCGGCATCGGCGGCCAGTGCCGCGGCGAGCGGGTTGTCAGCCGCCAGCGCGCGCTGCGGGGCGATCATCGCGCTGCCCCAGAAACGCCCGCCGTCGGCGCGCAGGCGCCAGCCGTCGTCCAGGCTCCAGCCACTGTGTTCGGCCTCGTGCAGGCGGTCCTGCACACGTTCGGGCGTGATCGCGTCCTCGGGGTAGAACACCGCCAGCGAGCGGCCGACCACGTCATCGCCATGGCCGGTGACGCGGCCGATGCTCTCGTTCCACTCGGTCACGCAGCCCTGGGCGTCGAGACTGATCAGCGCGTAGTCAGTCACCCCTGTGAGGATGGCGTGCAGCCAGACCTCCTGATGGCGCAACAGGCGTTCGCGCCGGGCCTGCCAGGTGACGTCCTGCAGCATCGCCATGATGCGGCTGTCGTCGAGCTTGATCAGGCTGAACGAGAACAGGCGCCGCTCGCCCTTCGCGCCGCCGGGGGCTGGCAGATGCAAGCCGTCGCAGACCATGCCTTGCGACGCGGCGAAGGCAGCCAGGCGCGAGCGCAGGTCCGGTGCGATCTCTTCGAGCGCCGTGAACAGATTCGACAGGCTGCCGTCGTGCGACAGCGGCATCATCAGTTGCGCTGCCACCGGGTTGATCATCACGATCTCGCCGTCGCTGCGCGCCTGCACCAGCCCGGCCGGGGCCATGTAGACGAACTGGATCAGCGCTTCGTGTTCCTGCGCCAGGTCGTCCTGGGCATCGACGTCCATCAGAGCTTACGGTTCACGAGCACGAAGCGGCGTTCGGCGCCCGCGCCGGCCAGCAGGCGCAGCTTGACCTTCACCGGGCGCATGCGCAGCGTGAGCACGTAGTCCAGCGTCAAATCGAGCGCCTGGCCGGCGGCAGCGGTGTCCTCGAAGCGCTGCGCGACCATGAAGTTGTTCATGCACGGGGCCACCACGGTGAACAGCGGGTGGCCGATGACACGTTCCTTCGACAGGCCGGCCAACTTCGCTTCAAGCGCGTTGTAGTCGCGCACCACGGTGTCGGCGCCGATGCCGATGACGCCGAACTCCAGCGTATCGAGCTCCGCGGCGCTCAGGGCCAGCAGAGGATCGAGGAGTTCGGGTTGGGAAAATTCCAGCGTCACATGGGTGTTCATTCGATCTCCTTGTCGGGCGGCGCCTACACGCTGCGGCGCGCTGTTCCACGTCCCAGGTATCGGCAGGTCCGGATTCGACTTGAGCGGCCGGCCGTCGCCTGTCGACCATCGCCCGCAGCCGTCGAACAACGTGCCGCCCAGCAGCGGCTGCCAGGCCGATGTGCCCAGCGCGCCCGGAACGCTGCTGCTAGGATGAAGGTACCGAGCGTTACGAATGACTGCCGCCCTGCAGCGCCGAGCGCTCTTCCGCCACGGAGGCCCGAGTTGACGTCGACGATGCTTGCAGCCGTGGTTCACGAGCACGGCGACCTGAGCCGGATCGTGCTCGAGGAAGCCTGGCGCCGCCCGGAGCCGGGCCCCGGCTGGGTGCTGCTGCGCGTGCGCGCCTGCTCTTTGAACTACCACGACATCTTCACCCGCCGCAGCATGCCCGGCATCAAGGTGCCGCTGCCGATCGTCATCGGCTCGGACATCGCCGGCGAGATCAGTGCCCTGGGCGAGGGCGTCCAGGGGTGGCGCGTGGGCGACCGCGTGCTCGTCGACCCGCTGCCCGTGGCCGACGGGCCGAAGGGCATGATCGGCGAGATGTACGACGGTGGCCGGGCCGAGTACTGCTGCGCTTGGGCGCCCAGCCTGATCCGCATCCCGGACGGGGTCAGCTTCGACGACGCCGCGTCGCTGCCGCTGGCTTACGCCACGGCGCACAGGATGATGGTCACGCGCGGCCGCGTCGGCGCCGAGGACACCGTGCTGGTGCTCGGGGCCAGCGGCGGTGTCGGCACGGCCTGCGTGATGCTGGCCAAGCTGGCCGGCGCGCGCGTCATTGCCTGCGCCGGCTCGGACGACAAGGCAGCGCGGCTGCGCGCCATCGGCGCCGACGAGGTGATCAACTACCGCACGCAGAACATGAGGGAGGCCGTGCACGCGTTGGTCGGCAAGCCGCGCATGAGCGGTGCCGGCGGCGTGACGCTGGCCGTGAACTACACCGGTGGCCAGACCTGGCAGGAGACCATCCGCTGCCTTCGCCTGGGCGGCCGGCTGCTGACCTGCGGCGCGACGGCGGGCTTCGAAGAGAAGATCGACGTGCGCTACGTCTGGACCTTCGAGCTCGACCTGATGGGCAGCAATGGATGGCGGCGCAGCGACATCGAGATCCTGCTCGAGATGGCGCGCAGCGGCCGCATGCGGCCGGTGATCGATCAAGTGCTGCCTCTGCGGCAGATCCACGAGGCAGAACAGCGGATGGAGCAGCGCGAGGTCTTCGGCAAGCTCGTCGTCGCGCCGTGACGCAGGCCGGCCGATGAACCTCACCCTCACCGCACCGATGAGCGTGCCGGCGTTGCAGGCGCTGTGCGACGGATCGCCCTTCATCCGCTTCGCCGGCATCCGGCCCGTGGCGGTCGACGCGCCGTCGCAGCGCAGCACCTGGCACATGCCGTGGCGGCCCGAGTTCGAGCGGGCCGACGGCACCGGCCAATGGCAGGGCGGGCCGATCGCCGCGCTGATCGACACGGCCGGTTGCATGGGACTGATCGCGGTGATCGGGCGCTACGCGGGCACGGTGGACTTCCGCACCGACTACCTGCGCCCGGTCACGGGCGCGCACCTGAGCGCCGTTGCGACGGTGCGCCGCGCCGGCCGCACCACGGGGGTTGTCGATGTCGACGTGCTCGATGCGCAGGACCGGCTGGTCGCCGCCGGGCGCGGCAATTTCTTCATCGAGCAACCGAAATGATCCCCGAGACCTGGCCCGCGAACCTCGGCTGTGTGTTCGCACCGCAGGCGGCGCCCGAAGCCGTCGCGGTGATCGACCTTTCCGACCCGGCGGCGCAACGCATCTGGACCTACGGTGAGTTGCAGGCGCGCTGCGACGCCGTGGCGCGCGGGCTGCTGCGCAGCGGCCTGCAGCGCGGCGACCGCATCGGGCTGATGTGCGCGAACTCTGCCGATGCGCTGACCGTGATGCTGGGGGCGATGCGCGCCGGCTGCGTCGCGGTGCCGGTCAACCCGCGGGCCGGGGCGCAGACGCTGGCCTACATGGCGCAGGACTCGGCGATGAAGCGCCTCTTCGTCGACCCGGCCTTCGCCGCCGCGGCACCGCCCGGCGTGCGCACCGTGGCCCTGCACGGTGCGGCGTTCGAAGCTTTCGTCGACCCCGGGCCCTTCGAGCCCGTGCTGCCGGCGGACGACGAGACCGGGCTGATCCTCTACACCTCGGGCTCCACCGGGCAGCCCAAGGGCGTGTTGCTGTCGCATGCCAGCCAGGTGCTGATCGCACGCGGCTATTGCACGCCGGCGATGGACGCCTGCCTGCAAGCGGGGCCGAACATCGTCGCCGCGCCGCTGTTCCACATGAACGCCACCGTCAACATCACGATGACGCTGCTGCTCGGCGGCGCCTTCGTGCTGATGGCGCGCTTCGACACGCTGGGTTTCATCGACGCGATCCACCGCTGGCGCGTCAGCGTGATCTCCGGCGTGCCGACGATGGCCGCCATGATGGCGATGGAAACCGATGCACTGCGCGATGCCGACCTGTCGTGCGTGCGCCTGGCCGTCATCGGGTCGGCGCCGCTGTCGGACACCGTGCTCGCGCAGGTCCAGCGGCTGCTGCCGGGCGCTGCGGTTATCAACAGCTACGGCACCACCGAGACCGGCGCCGGCTACTTCGGCGCCCACCCGCAGGGTCTGCCGCGCCCGCCGATGTCGGTCGGCCATGCGCAGCCGCACGCGCAGCTACGCCTGGTCGATGACGGTGCACCTGATGAAGGCGTGCTGCAGGTGCATTGCGCGACGCGCATGACGGGCTACCTGAACCGCCCCGAGCTCACGGCCGAACGGCTGCAGGACGGCTGGATCGATACCGGCGACATCATGCGACGCGATGCCGACGGCTGGTACTACTTCATCGGGCGTGCCGACGACATGTTCGTCTGCGCGGGGGAAAACATCTATCCCGGCCAGGTCGAGCGCCTGCTCGAGCGGCACCCCGACGTGCTCGAGGTCTGCGTGGTGCCGCTCGCCGACACGCTGCGCGGCCATGTGCCGGTGGCCTTCGTCGTGCCGCGGCCGGGCACGCAGCCGACAGGACAAGAGCTCAAGGAGCACGTGCTGGCCCGTGCCGCGCCGCACCTGCATCCGCGCCGCGTCTCGTTCATCGAACGCATGCCGCTGGCCGGCACGAACAAGATCGACCGCCACGCGCTGAAGGCCCGTGCTGCTGAACTGGCGGCTGAACTGGCTGCAGGAGAGAATTCATGATGTTGTCGCTGGATCACCTCGTCGTCGCAGTGCCTGACGTCGCTGCGGCGCAGCGCGCCGTGGCCGATGCGCTGGGCGTTGCGCCGGTGTTCGGCGGGGCCCATCCCGGCGTCGGCACCTGCAACGCACTGCTTTCGCTGGGCGGCCGGCAGTACCTCGAGCTGGTCGGCCCGGACCCCGGCGCGGCCTCGCCCGGTGAGCTCGGCCGGCGTGCTGCGGCGCTGAAGACGGCCGAGATCTGGGGCTTCGCCGTGGCCTGCGACGATCTCGACGGCCTTGCCCAACGCGCGCGCGGCGCCGGTCTGCAGCCTGTGGGCCCGACCGCCGGCTCGCGCCGCACGCCCGAGGGCACGCAGCTGCACTGGCGCGTGCTCGGGCTGCCGTCGATCGGGTTCGGCGGCCTGCTGCCGTTCGCCATCGACTGGCTAGACACGCCGCACCCGGCGCAGACCTCGCCACAAGGCCCGCGCCTGGAAACCTGGCACGTCGCCCATCCCCAGCCCGATGCGCTGCGCGCGCTGCTTGCGCAACTTGGCGTGGCACTGAACGTGCATGCAGGTTTGCACAGCGCCATCGTCGCCACGGTCGTGCACGGCGAACGCCGCCTGACACTCACCGGCGGCGGCCCCGGCCTGTTCTGATCACATCGTCCCCCGCCGCGCATTCGGCTCATTCACCCGGAGGTTTCCCATGAACAAGTTCCGCCCCACGTCGGCCCTGGCCGCCGCCGCGATCGCGTTGTCCGCGCTGGCCGGCGTGGCCCCCGCCGCAGCGCAAGAAAAGGCCGTGTTCGGCTTCCCGTCGCCGCCGAACGTGCAGTTTGCGTACCTGTGGTTCGGCAGCAAGCTCGGCTTCTTCAAGGACGAGGGCCTGCAGCTCGACGTGATCTCGGTCACCGGCTCGGCGGTGCTCTTGCCGCAGGTGGCCAGCGGCCAGGTGCTCATCGGCTATGCGAACCCCGACCTTGCCGTGATCGCGCTGGCCAAGGGCGAGCCGCTGCCGGTGCGCTTCGTCGCCAACTGGCTGCGCAGCCAGACCTTCGAGTTTGTCGTGCCCGAGAACAGCCCCTTGAAGACGCTGGCCGATCTGAAGGGCAAGAAGCTCGGCGTCGGCGCACTGACCTGGGGCAACCTGCCGCTGTCCAAGGCGATGCTGTCGACCGTCGGCGTCGGCTGGAACAAGGACGTGCAGGTGCTGCCGGTCGGGCTGGGTGCCGCAGCGTGGCGGCGCATGCAGACCGGCGAGGTGGATGCGCTGAACCTGTTCGTCGGCGAGCACGGGCGCATGGAGCTGGCCGGGATCCCGATCCGCCGGCTGCCGATGCCCGAGGAGTTCCGCACCATCTTCAGCAACGGCTTCGTCGCGTCGGAGAAGATGATCGCCGAGAAGCCCAGGATGGTCTCCGGCATGGTGCGCGCGATCGCCAAGAGCTGGACAGCCTGCAAGGCCAATACCGACGCCTGCGTGCGTGCCTACTGGGAGGCCGTGCCCACCTCGCGTCCGGCGGCCGATAAAGAGGCCGAACAACTGAAGACCGACATGCTGCAGGCGATGTTCGATCGCAACCAGCTCGATGACTTCACCGGCACCACGGTGCGCAAGTACGGCCAGTTCTCTGAAGACGCCTGGCGCCGGCTGATCAAGGTGATGGGTGAAGAAGGCCTGATCGCGCGCACCGACCTCGACCTGACGAAGCTCTACACCGGGCGCTTCGTCGACGAGTTCAACGCCTTCGACACTGCAGCGGTCGAGCGCCTCGCCCGCGCAACGAGGTAAAGGCACGGATGCAGCTGGAGGTCGACCGCGTCGCGCTGACCTACGAGACTTCGCGCGGGCCGCTCGAGGCGCTGCGCGATCTCTCGTTCACGCTCGACGAGGGCGAGTTCGTCTCCGTGCTCGGGCCTTCCGGCTGCGGCAAGTCCAGCCTGCTGAGACTGGTGACCGGGCTGCTGCCGCCGACGGCGGGCCGCATCTCGCTCGCCGGCGTGCCGGTCAGCGGCCCGCGCACCGATGTCGGCATCGTGTTCCAGAGCGCGACGCTGCTGCCGTGGAAGAACGTGCTCGACAACGTGCTCGTGCCGCTGCGCGCGCGCGGCCGTGTCTCACCGGCGGATGCCGAACGCGCGCTGCAAGGGTTGCGCACGGTGGGCCTGGAGCGATTCGCGAAACACTACCCGGACGAGCTGTCGGGCGGCATGCAGCAGCGCGTGGGCATCGCGCGCGCGATGCTCACCGACCCGCGCCTGCTGCTGATGGACGAGCCCTTCGCGGCGCTGGACGCGATGACGCGCGAGTCGATGATGGACGAACTGCTGCGCGTGTGGAGCGGCACCGGCAAGACGGTGCTCTTCATCACGCACTCGATCCCCGAGGCCATCTACCTGTCCGACCGGGTTCTGGTGATGGGGCCGCGGCCGGGGCGCGTGGTCGAGGAGTTGCGCATCGATCTGCCGCGACCGCGCAGCCCGGCCACGATGGCCGATCCGCGTTTCGGGCAACTCGGCGCACAGCTGCGCGAGCGCTTTCGCACGATGTCCGAGCCGGCCGCCGTCGGCGCGGCCTGAGGCGCAGACGTGACCCCCCGCGGCCTCGACCGCTTCGCCTGGGCGTGGCCGCTCGGCACGGTGCTCGCGCTGGTTGGCGTGTGGCACCTGCTGGTGGCCTCCGGCCTGGTCGCCGGTTACCTGCTGCCCAGCCCGGGCAAGGTGATGCGGGCCATCGCGCGCATCACGGGCGACGGCACGCTGGTGACGCATCTCACGCCCACGCTCACCGCCAGCGTCGTGGGTTGGGCCTGCGGCGGGCTGCTGGCGACGGCACTGGCCGCGCTGGTGGCCGAATTCCGCTGGGTCGAGCGCTCGCTGCTCGTGCACTTGCTGGCGCTGCAGGCGATCCCGAAGGTGGCGCTCGCGCCGCTGGTGTTCCTGTGGCTCGGCTTCGACATCGGCGGCAAGGTCCTGCTGGTGACGCTGATCTGCTTCTTCCCGGTCTTCGCCAATGCGCTCGCCGGCTTCCGCTCGGTCGACGCCGGCCTGCTTGATCTGATGAGAGCCAGCGGTGCCGGCCGCTGGCACACCTGGCGCCACGTGAAGCTGCCGGCGACGCTGCCGGCGCTGTTCGCCGGCCTCGAGGTCTCGGTCGCCTTCGCGCTGATCGGCTGCGTGGTGATGGAATTCGTCGGCGCCACGCGCGGCCTGGGTTTCGTGATCCAGGACGCCTCGAGCACCTACGACCTGCCGTTGTCCTTCGCCGCCATCATCGTGCTGGGCGTCATCGGCACCGCCGGCAACGCGCTGCTGCGATGGGCACGCGGCTGGCTGCTGCCCTGGGAGCGCGCGGGGCGCAGCCCTGCCCCGCAAGGAGCGGCCGGTGGCTGAGCGCGCCGCCGTCACCGAGGCGGCACGCACCGCCGCCGCATCCACGGCCACGCTGGTGCTGATGCTGGCGGGCTGGGAGGCGCTGGTGCGCGGCCTGGGCTTGTCGGCGCAGATCCTTCCCGGCCCGGCGGCGGTCGCGCAGGCGCTTTGGCAGGGTTGGGTCGGCGGTACGTTCTGGCCGCATGCGTCGGCCACGCTGCAGGGTGCCCTGGGCGGCTGCGTGATCGGCGGCGCGGCCGGCATCGCACTCGGCATCGCGGTGGCGCTCAGCCGGCGCCTGCGGCTCGCTCTGTACCCGGTGGTGGTCGCCATCCAGTCGATGCCGACGGTGGCGGTGGCGCCGCTGATCGTCGTCTACTTCGGCGTCGGGTTGCCGAGCAAGCTGGTGACGGTGTCGATGCTGTGTTTCTTCCCGCTGTTCGTCAATACCGTGGCCGGCGTGATGGCCGCCGACCCGCGGCTGCTCGACCTCTACCGCGCGGCCTCGGCCTCGCGCTGGCGCGTGCTGGTCGACGTGCAGTTGCCCGGCTGCACGCCCTCGCTGCTCGCCGGCCTGCAGGTGGCGGTGGTGCTGTCGTTCATCGGCTGCGTGGTGTCGGAATTCGTCGCCTCGCGCGCCGGCCTCGGCCACCTGATCAAGATCTACGCGAACGACCTGAACGTCGCGGTGATGTTCGCCTGCATCGTCTCGCTGGCCGTTCTCGGCGGTGGCACCGGCTATGCGCTCAGCCGGCTGCGCGACTGGCTTCGCCTGCGCTGGCGGCTCTGACGACCCATGCCAGCGCTGCCGATGCACGCCCAACGCGACGATGATCTGATCAGCGGCCCGTCCGGGTCGGGAGAAGGTGGCATGAGCGATCACGGCATCGGCGTACCGTACCGGGCCCGGGTGCGCTTCGCCGAGTGCGACGCCTGGGGCGAACTGCAGCTGTTCGCGCTGCACGCCCTGTTCGACGCCGCGGTCGAGCATGCCTTTGCGCAGCTCGGCGTCGACTGGCGCGGCATCACGCATCCAGCCCAGGTGCTGCGCGGCGCGGGCCTACGCATGAATGTGGCCAAGGCGCCCGGCTGCGACGACGAGATCGACTTCGAGGTCACCGGCGTTCGCATCGGCCAAGCCGGACTCGAGATCGATGTCGCCGCGCGGCGGGCGCGGGGCGGGCCGGAACTGGCCACGGCCGTGCTGTCGTTCGTGCGTCGCCAGGCGGATGACGGGGCGGGCCTGTTGCCGGCCGAAGTGTCTGCTGCGCTGAGCCGCCTGGCGACGACGCCGGCGACGTGACGCCGCCGCACGCCAGGCCGAGAGGCCCGTGCGCGGACGACGCCGTCGGCGCGGCATCGGCGGTTGACGGACCCAGGGCCGCCTCGGCATCTGGGGCGCAGCGCCCGCCAGCCGCCAGGCCAGCAACTGCGCCAGCCGGTCGCTGTCCGGGCTCTGGTACTACCGGGCGCGACTGCACTCCACGTTGGCCTATGTCAGCCCGATGAAGTTCGAGCAAGACTGGCTTGCCAGCCAACCAAGGCAAGCCAATTCGTGACTCGGCCATGGGGTCCGGATTCCATGGGCAAGGTCAGTGTTGTCTGCCTCAGCGGTACTTCGCCAACTCCATGCGTCCGAGTTGCTGGCGGTGAACTTCGTCCGGCCCGTCGGCGATGCGCAGAACGCGACTCATGGCGAACGCATGGGCGAGGCCGAAGTCGTTGCTGGTGCCGCCACCGCCATGCGCCTGGATCGCCCAGTCGATGACCTTGCAGGCCATGTTCGGCACCGCCACCTTGATCATCGCGATCTCGGCTCGCGCCAGCTTGTTGCCGACCGTGTCCATGCGGTGCGCGGCATTGAGCGTGAGCAGGCGGGCCTGTTCGATCAGGATGCGCGATTCGGCGATGCGCTCGACCGTGACACCCTGCTCGGCCACCGTCTTGCCGAACGCCACCCGACCGAGGCTGCGCCGGCACATGCGCTCGAGCGCGCGCTCGGCCAGCCCGACCTGGCGCATGCAGTGGTGGATGCGCCCCGGGCCGAGGCGGCCCTGGGCGATCTCGAAGCCGCGGCCCTCGCCGAGCAGCATGTTCGCTGCCGGCACGCGAACCTGCTCGAAGCGAACCTCGGACGCGCGATCGGGCATGCCGTAGTAGCCGAACACCGGCAGCGGCCGCAGCACCTGCACGCCGGGCGCATCCATCGGCACCAGGATCATCGACTGCTGGCGGTGCCGGTCGGCATTCCCGGGGTCGCTCTTGCCCATGAAGATGGCCACCTTGCAGCGCGGATCGGTGGCGTTGGTGGTGTACCACTTGTGGCCGTCGACGACGTAGTGGTCGCCGTCGCGGACGATGCGGCCCTCGATGTTGGTGGCGTCGCTCGAGGCGACGTTCGGTTCGGTCATCGCGAAGCACGAGCGGATCTCGCCGGCCAGCAGCGGCTCGAGCCACTCTGCCTTCTGCGCCGCCGTGCCGTAGCGCTCGAGGACTTCCATGTTGCCGGTGTCGGGCGCCGAGCAGTTGAAGACCTCGGGCGCCAGCAGTGAACGGCCCATGGTCTCGCACAAGGGCGCGTAGTCGAGGTTGCTCAGGCCGGGCCGCGACGGCAAGTCGGGCAGGAACAGGTTCCACAGGCCAGCGGCGCGCGCCAGCGGCTTCAGCTCGTCGATGAGCGGCAGCACCTTCCAGGGCCCGAGCACCTCCGCCTCCTGCACGTGGCGGGCTTCGTTGGGGTAGATGTGCTCGTCCATGAAAGCCGTCAGGCGGCGCTGCAGGTCCTGCACTTTGGCGGAGGGTTCGAAGGGCATGGCGGAGTCTCGGGCGACAAGGGACGGGTGGGAGGGATGGAAGGCGCGGTCGACAACGCCAGTCCGCCACGCCACGCTCACGGGCACAGCGCGGGGCCCTGGTCGATTGGCCGACGGCGCGTCAACGGCCGGTCCACGTCGGGCTTCGCTTCTCGTTGAAAGCAGCCAGGCCCTCGCGGGCGTCTTCGGTCGCCGCGAGCAGCGTGATCTGACCCTCGCAGAACGCCAGCGCCTGCTCGAAGCCCATCGCCTCGATCGCCTGCAGCGCGTAGAGGCCGCGTCGCTGCGCCGTCGGCGACGCCTCGGCCAGGCGGGCGACAAGGCGCTCGACCGCGGCGTCGAGGCCGGCCGCCGGCACGACGGCGTTGAGCAGGCCGGCGGCGAGCGCCTCGGCGGCATCGAAGGCGGCGCCCGTCAGGGCCCATTCGCGCACCCGCCGCTTCGCAACCATGCGCTGCAGCAGGCTCAGCACCTGCATCGGGAAGACGCCGACGCGGACCTCGGGCAGGCCGAAGCGGGCGTGCTCGGCGGCCAGCGCAAGGTCGGTCATGCAGAGCAGGCCCATGCCACCCGCCAGGCAGGCGCCGTTGACGCGGGCGATCGACGGCAGCCGAGATCGCTGCACTTCACGCAACAGCTCGGCATAGTCGAGCGTCGGCTGGGCCGGATCGAACGCAAAGCCCTGGCCGGGCTGCAGGTCGCCGCCGGCGCAGAAGGCCTGCTCGCCGGCGCCGGTGAGCACGATCACGCGCGCCGCGGGATGCGCGTGCGCTGCCCGCCAGCCGGCGCGCAGGCCGTCGAGCACGGCCGCGTTCAGGGCATTGCGCTTGTCGGCGCGGTCGATCGTGATCCAGTAGGCGCAGCCGCGCAACTCGTGACGGACGACCGGCGGCGTGCTCACTGCGGGCTGCCCTCGGCCGCCGTGGCAGGCGCGTCGACCGTCATCTCGGCAAGCAGCGCGCCGGCCGCCGCCTGCTCGCCGACGCGGGCGTGGATCGCCGACACCGTGCCGGCGGCCGGCGCCGCCTGCGCGTGTTCCATCTTCATCGCTTCGAGCGTGAGCAGCGCCTGCCCGGCGACCACCCGCTCGCCGACCGCGACAAGCACGGCGACGACGCGGCCGCCGGTGCCGGCGCGCACCCGCCCGTCGGAGCGCCCGCCGACCGCGGCGCGCAGCGCGGCGGCGCGACTGCGGTCCTCGATGCGCAGGGTCGTGCCGGCCAGATCGAGCCAGAGGTCAGTGCCGTCGCGGTGCCACGCGGCGCTTTCGGCAACGCCGTCGCATTCGAAGCGCACACGCAACGGGCCGAGCTCGAGCAGACGCATCTCGTGCGCCGTGGCGCCGACACGGGCAGTGCATGAGCCGGGCCCGCGCGCCGACACCGCCACGGCGATGTCGGCGTCGGCTGCGCGCAGCAGCATCGGCATCTCGAAGCGCGGCTGCAGCACGGCGGCCGCTGCCGTGCCGGCCGCGTTGCACGCTGTGAGCAGCAGCGCCGCCAGGGCGAGCAGGCGCGTGCGCATCGCCTCGTCGGGGCCGACGAGTGCCTCGAGATGCCGGGCGACGAACGCCGTCGTCGCCGCGCCTCGGGCAAAGTCGGCGTGGTCGAGGCAGCGCAGCAGGAAGTCGCGGTTCGTGACGACGCCGAAGACCACGCTCGCCGCCAGCCCGCGGCGGAGCTTTCGCCTCGCCTCGTCGCGGCTGGCGCCATGGACGACAAACTTGGCGATCATCGAGTCGTAGTAGGGCGCGATCTCGCTCTCGTCGCCGAGTGCGTGCTCGACACGCAGCTCGCACGACGGTCGCCAGCGCAGCAGTGTGCCGCTTTGCGGCAGAAAGCCCTGGCGGACGTCCTCGGCGCACAGACGCACCTCGATCGCGTGGCCGCGCATACACACGTCGTCCTGGCGCAGGTCGAGGCGCTCGCCGGCGGCGATGCGCAGCTGCCAGGCGACGAGGTCGAGCCCGGTGACGGCCTCGGTCACCGGATGCTCGACCTGCAGCCGCGTGTTCATCTCCATGAACCAGAAGTCTTCGCCGTTGCGGTCGAGCAGGAACTCGATCGTGCCGGCACCTTCGTAGACGACGGCGCGCGCCACGGCGACGGCGGCGGCCCCCATGCGCTCGCGCAGTGCCGGGCCGACGGCCGGCGACGGCGACTCCTCGATCAGCTTCTGATGCCGGCGCTGGACCGAACAGTCGCGCTCGCCGGTGTGGACGACGTGGCCGTATCGGTCGGCGAGGATCTGGATCTCGATGTGCCTGGGCTCGACCAGGGCGCGCTCGATCAGCACCGTGTCGTCGCCGAAGGCATGCTGCGCCTCGGAACGCGCGCTGCGCAGCGCCGCGGCGAAGTCGCCGGCCGATTCGACCAGGCGCATGCCGCGCCCGCCGCCGCCAGCCGTCGCCTTGATCATCAGCGGGTAGCCGAGCCGGGCCGCCTGGCCGATGAGCGCCGCGTCGTCCGCGTTGCTGCCGTGCCAGCCCGGGATGCACGGCACTCCGGCCGCCTGCATGCGCCGCTTGGCCTCGGCCTTGTCGCCCATTGCCGCGATCGTCGCCGCCGTCGGGCCGATGAAGACCAGCCCGGCGTCGGCGCAGGCCTGCGCGAAGGCGGCGTTCTCGGCCAGGAAGCCGTAGCCGGGATGGACCGCATCGGCGCCGGAGCGCCGCGCTGCGTCGATGAGTGCGGCGACGTTCATGTACGACTGCGACGGCAGGGCAGCGCCGATGCAGACGGCGCGGTCGGCCTGCATGGTGTGGGCCGCGCCGGCGTCGGCGGTCGAGTAGACGGCGACGGTCTCGTGGCCGAGCGCGTGCGCGCTGCGCTGCACGCGCAGCGCGATCTCGCCGCGGTTGGCGATCAGCACGCGCCTGAACGGCGTCAGCGCTGCACTACCGCTCATGGCCGGGCCACGGCGAACTGCATCGGTTGCGGCGTGCGCGCGTCGCCCTCGCGGCAGGTGGCGAGCACGAGGGCGAGCACCGAGCGGGTGTCGCGCGGATCGATGACGCCGTCGTCGAGCAGCAGCGCGCTGGTCGTGAAGACGCTCATCTGGCTGTCGAAGCGCTCGACGATGCGCTGCTGCATGGCCTCGTTCGCCGCCGCGTCGACCGGCTTGCCCTTGCGCGCGGCGGCCGCTTCGCTGACGAAGGCCATCGTGCGCGCGGCCTGCTCGCCGCCCATCACCGCCGTCTTCGCGTTCGGCCACGAGAAGCAGAAGCGCGGCTGAAAGCCGCGGCCGCACATGCCGTAGTTGCCGGCCCCGAACGAGGCGCCGCAGAAGAGCGTGATCTGCGGCACCGACGCCGTGGTCACCGCCTGGATCATCTTCGAGCCGTGCTTGATGATGCCGGCCTCCTCGACCGCCTTGCCGACCATGAAGCCGGTCGTGTTGTTGAGGTACAGGATCGGCGTGCGGCTCTGGCAGCAGGCCTGGATGAAGTGGGTCGCCTTGGCGGCGCCGGCCGGATCGATCGGGCCGTTGTTGGTGACGATACCTACCGGCCAGCCCTCGATGCGGGCGTGGCCGCAGACCGTGGCCGGTCCGTAGTCCGCGCCGAAGGCGAGGAACTCCGAGGCGTCGACGATGCGCGCGATCACCTCGCGCATGTCGACCGGGCGCCGATAGTCCATCGGCATCACGCCGAGCAGCTCCTCGGCGTCGAAGCGCGGCGGCGCGAAGCTGCGCACCGGCGTCACCGCGGTGCGCTCCCACTCGATCTGCGCCAGCACCTCGCGCGCCAGCCGGATCGCGTCGCGGTCGTCCTCGGCGAGGTAGTCGCCGAGGCCGGAGATGCGCGTGTGCATCTCGGCACCGCCGAGCTCCTCTTCGCTGGCGATCTCGCCCGTCGCCGCCTTCAGAAGCGGGGGCCCGGCGAGGAAGGCGCGCGAGCGGCCGCGCACCATGACGATGTAGTCCGACAGGCCCGTCTGGTAAGCGCCGCCGGCGGTCGACGAGCCGTGCGTCACCGTCACCACCGGCTGCCCGGCCGCCGACATCCGCGCCAGGTTGCGGAACAGGGCGCCGCCGCGCACGAACTCGTCGACCCGGTAGGCGAGCAGGTTGGCGCCCGCGCTCTCGACGAGCTGCACGTAGGGCAGGCGGTTCTCCAGGGCCAGTTCCTGGATGCGCAACTGCTTGTCGAGCCCCATCGGCTGCAGGGCGCCGGCATCGATGCCGGAGTCCGACGCGTTGACCATGCAGCGCAGGCCGCCGACGAAGCCGATGCCGGCGATGACGCCGCCGCCGGGAACGCTGCGTTCGAGGTCGGCGTCGTCCAGGCCGAGACCGGCCAGGCTGGCGATCTCGAGGAAGGACCGGCCCGGGTCGAGCAGCAGCGCCAGGCGCTCGCGCGGCAGAAGCTGGCCGCGCTGGGCGAAGCGCGGCCCCGAGGCAGCCGACTTCGCCGCGGCGCGCTGCTCGCAGCGGCGCACGCGCTCGATCAAGGCGAGCATGCCGCTGCGGTTGGCGCCGAAGGCGTCGCTGTTCAGGTCGAGCGTGGAGTCGAGGCGGGCCATGTCACTGGATGAAGGCGTAGGTGAGCGCGGGCCAGGCGGAGATGACGCCCAAGCCGAACAGCATGATCGCGACGAAGGGCACAGCCGCTTTGCAGACCTCGCCGAAGCTGGCCCTGAAGGCGGCCATCGCGACGAAGAGGTTGAGGCCGACCGGCGGCGTGATGTAGCCGATCTCCAGGTTCACCGTCATGATGATGCCGAAGTGCACCGGATCGACGCCGTACACCTTGGCCAGCGGCATCAGCAGCGGCGCCAGGATGACGATCGCAGAGCCGACCTCCATCACGCAACCAGCCGCCAGCAGCAGCAGGTTGGTGAGGAAAAGGAAGGTGGTCCGGTCGTGGATGAAGGTCTGTGCCCACGTCACCAGCGCCTGCGGGATGCGCTGGTAGTCCATGATGACGCTCAGGCTGGTGGCGAAGGCGATCAACGGCAGCAGCATGCCGAGCAGCACCGCCGTTTCGCCGACGATGTTGTAGAAGTCGCGTGGCTTCAGCTCGCGATGCACGACCATCTCGATGACGAGCGCATAGACCAGCGCCGCCGCTGCCGACTCGGTGGGCGTGAGGTGGCCGGAGTAGATGCCGCCCAGCAAAACGACCGGCAGCGCCAGGGCGAAGGCGCCGTCGCGCAAGGCGCCCGCGATCTCGCCGGCGTCCCAGCGGCCGCGTGGCAGGTGAAGGTGCTTCAGCACCGCGTAGGCGCCGAGCAGCAGCGTCAGCAGGAGGCCGGGGCCGATGCCGCCCAGGAACAGTTTGGTGATCGAGGTCTCGGTCATGATCCCGAACAGGATCATCGGGATCGACGGCGGAATGATGATGCCGAGCGTGCCGCCGGCACAGATGAGTCCGATCGAGAACGAGCGCGAGTAGCCGGCTTTGAGGAGCGCCGGAAACATGACGCTGCCGACGGCCAGCATGGTGACGATGCTCGAGCCGGAGATGGCCGCGAAGATCGCGCAGCTGAGCACGGCGGCGACACCGAGGCCGCCCGGCACCGGCGCCGCGAGTGCCGTCATGACGCGGATCAGCCGGCGCGCGATGCTGCCGCGCGTCATCACCGCGCCGGCGAGCAGGAACATCGGCACCGCGAGCAGGATCTCCTTGTCCAGCGCCGCCCAGAGATCCTGGACCATGAACTCGAACTTGCTGTTCGCCAGGACGACGTGCACGTACGCAGTGCCGGCGGCAAGCACGAGCAGGATCGGCTGGCGCAGCAGCACCAGCGCGAGCAGCAGGGCGACGAGCGGCAGCGCCGCCATCAGGGCGCCGGCGTGTCGCGCGCCATCACGAGCTCGTCGGCCGATGCCGGCTTGAGCGCCGGGAACGCGGCATACCCGGCATGGCGCAGCGCTGCGGAGAAGAAGGCGTAGGTCATCACCGCCTGCACCGGCCAGATGGGGATCGGCAGCGTCGGCGAACGCTCGCCGATGTGGAAGGTCTCGAGCACGAAGCGGCCGCTGTACCAGGCGAGCGCCAGCAGCAGGCCGAACGAGACCACGTCGCCAGCGCGCGTCAGACCGGGGCCAAAGCGGGCCGGCAGCAGCGCGTCGCTGGCCTTCACGCGCAGGTGCGCACCGACGCCGGTGGCGAGCACGAAGCCGAGCAGACCGGCGACGAACGTCAGGTGCACGGCGGCGCGCTGCGCGCCGAAGAGGCCGTGGCCGAACAGCTCGCGGCCGAGCAGGTCGGCGACCAGGGCGCCCGCAGCGATGACGATGGCGAGCACCGCAACCGCCTTCTCGACCGCCTGCAGCCTGTGCAGCGCGCGGCCGATGCCGGCGCCGCGCGCATCGCCTTGGGCCGTCACTCAGCGCTCTTTGCGGGCCGTCTGCAGCTCGCCGAACAGTGCCGCTGCCGCCGGCCCCATTTTCTCGACGTAGGCCAGCTGGCCGGGCGCCACCAGGTCGAACCAGAGCTTGCGCTGCGCGTCGCTGAGGCGGTGCACCTTGCCGCCCTCGCTCTCGAACTTCGCCATCAGCGGGCCCTCGGCCGCGCGCACCTCGCCGCGCAGTGCGGCGTAGGCAGGCACGGCTTTGCGGATGCCGTCCTGCTGCTGCGGCGTGAGCTTGACCCAGGCCGCCTTGTTGACGACGACGCCATTGAAGAGGTGCGTGTGCCGGGTCAGCGTCACGTTCGGCGCACTCTTGGCCGCCGGCGTGGTGATGTAGTACACGAACGGCAGGTCGGCGCCTTCGACGAGCCCCTGTTCGAGGCCCGGGAACATCTCGCCGAGCGGCAATTGCACGCCGTTGACCCCCAGGCTGCTCCAGAAGAACTGCGACGACGCCGCCGGCGAAACGCGTATCTTCTTGCCCTTGACGTCGGCCGGCGTGAGCAGCGCGTTCTTGCCGACGACGTCGTTGAAGCCGGTCTCCGCCATGCCGATCAGGACCAGGCCCTTGGCATCGAGAATGGGGGCGACGATGCGCATCGCGTGCCGGTCGAGCACTGCGTCGCCCTCGGCCGGCGTGGCCCACAGGTAGGGCGTCGCGAAGACCGCCATCTCGGGCGCCACCGAGGCCAGCCCGAGGACGGAGATGACGCCGACCTGGAGCCGGCCACGCACGACCTGCTGCAGCGCCTCCTGCTCGCTGGCAACGAACTGGAACTCGGTCTTCAGCGCGCCGCCGCTGCCGCGCATGATCGCCTCGGCGATGCGCACGTGGTGGTCGCGCAGCAGCCCCGGCTGCGCCGCCGAGGTGATGCGCCATTCTTCCTGGGCGGCGGCGGGCCGCGGCAAGCCGCCGAGTGCTGCGGCCAGCAACGCTGCCGCAGCAGCACCGAGCAGCGAGCGCCGTCCGCAGCCGGCGCGCAGGCGGCGGGGAAAGTGGGGGCAGTTCATTTCATGTCTCCTTGGTGGTCGTTCGTGGGTCGGTGGCTTCAATTGACCGCCCGACTGCGGTCTTTCCAGAAAGGCTCGCGCAGCACCCGCTTGAGCAGCTTGCCGCCCGGGTTGCGCGGCAGCTCGGCCACGACGTCGATGCTGCGCGGGCACTTGTAGTGCGCCAGCCGGGCGCGCATGAACTCGATGATCGCGGCCGCCTCCGCCTGCGCACCGGGCTTGAAGACGATGCAGGCCTTGACCGACTCGCCCCAGGTCTCGTCAGGCACGCCGATGACGGCGGCATCGGCGACGGCCGGGTGCTGCAGCAGGGCGTTCTCGACCTCGGCCGGGTAGACGTTCTCGCCACCCGTGACGATCATGTCCTTGATGCGGTCGTGGATGGTGAGCAGGCCTTCGCGCAGATAACCGGCGTCGCCGCTGCGAAACCAGCCGCCGCGTTCTCCGCGGCCTTCGGGGAAGGCGCGCTCCGTGGCCTCGGCGTCGCGCCAGTACGCCTTCAGGTTGCGGATCGACTCGATCCAGATCTCGCCGACCTCGCCCTCGCGCAGCGGCGAGCCGCTGACCGGATCGACGACGCGCAGGGCCGCGCCTGCGGCCGCCCGGCCCGCCGAGCGCAGCAGGTGCGCATGCGCCGGAGACGACAGGGCGCGCCGGTGTTCATCCGGCATGAGAAAGGTGACCGGGCCCGACACCTCGGTCAGGCCGTAGACCTGCAGGAAGTCGCAGCCGAAGGCGGCGATCGAATCGATGAGCAGCCGCTCGGAGATCGGCGAGCCGCCATAGGCGATCAGGCGCAGCCCCCGGTAGTCGCCGCGGCGCACGTTCGGCTGCTGCAGCATGAAAAGAAGCATCGCCGGGACGAGGAAGGCGTGCGTGATGCCTTCGCTGCCGATGGCGTCGATGAACGCCGCCGGATCGAAGCTCGGGAAGGCGACGGTGCGACCGCCGGCGAACACCGTCAGCAGCAGCATCGTCATGCCGGCCACGTGGAAGGTGGGCAACGGGTTGCCATTCACGTCGCCAGCGCCGAAGCCCCATTCGCCGGCGACGGTCTCGCACGTCGAGAGCAGTCCGCGGTGCGTGAGCACGACGCCTTTGGGCAGGCCGGTCGTGCCGGAAGAATAGAGCTGCAGCGCGTCGTCGTCGGCAGCCAGCTCGACGGGCGTGAAGCACGCGGCGTGCTCGCCGCACCAGTCGGCAAACGACAGGGCAGCGCCCTCGGTGCGCTCGGTGCAGACGACCCGGCGCAGGCGCGGCAGCGGCGCGCCGGCTGCGGCCGACAGGAAGCCGGCGTCGGCCAGCAGGAACACGGCCTCGCTGTGGCCGAGCACGTAAGCCACCTCGACGGCCGCCAGACGCCAGTTCACCGGCACGCACACTGCCCCGAGCTTGCACGCGCCGAGCATGAGCAGAAGGCACTCGATGTGGTGCTGCGTGAGGCAGGCGACGCGGTCGCCGCGCCCGACGCCGATCGCGCCGAGCGCGGCCGCGACGCGGCTGCTCTCGCGATCGAGATCGGCAAAGCTCAACACGCGATCGGCGCAGCGGATCGCCGCTTCATGCGGCCGCTCACGCGCCTGGCGCTGGACCGTGTCGACGAGGCTGAGGTCGGCCATGGAGAACCCTGCGGCGCCTGTCAGAAGTCCATCGCCGCGAGCGTGCCTTCGCGGATGGCGCGCACCGCGTCGAGCTCGCCGGCCTGGCGGGCACCGCCGACCAGCACCGGTGTCAGTCCGGC
>Ga0105048_10000304_pt1 | contig 73302 bp, 58 predicted proteins | sample MAT05_FD_78382 | JGI IMG/M metagenome (GOLD analysis project Ga0105048, IMG submission 78382) | Freshwater microbial communities from Lake Fryxell liftoff mats and glacier meltwater in Antarctica - MAT-05 | ecosystem: Environmental > Aquatic > Freshwater > Ice > Liftoff microbial mat | place...
ATAAATTCTCTCAACAAAAAAATATGGCAGGTAATTTCAATCATGCCATAACTTTTTGATGCATCTTTATTCTCAAAAAAAAAAAAAAAAAAAATAAATTAAAAATTTTATAAAAAATATTGGGGGGGGGGGGGGTAATGATGCTTGTCGTGTTTTCTTCTTGCAAAAAAGAAAAAGAACCAACACTATACGGTAAATGGAACTATGCCAGAAGAGTTCAAAAAACATTCACAGCCTCAGGGAATACAGTGAGTGAAAATTCTGCTGGAGGAGCCGCAAGTGATTACTATGAATTTCGTGCAGGGGGTACTGCTGCTGGTAACTTAGCCGGAGCATTGATTACTTCCATTAATAATCAAAACGATACATTTATTTACGTTCTTGTTAGTGCTGATACAGTTGGTATAGTTACATCACTGTTACAACAGGACACTTACACTTTTGATACAAAAACAGAAAAAAATATTACGTTGGTTGGTACAAAGCCATTTCCTTCAGCAGGCGTTGGTGGCTATCAAAAAACTTATATCAACATGAGAAAATAATTACTACAAAACTTATAAAGCGGCTTTACAAGTTTTGTAGAGCCGCTTTATTTTTGTCGGTATTAGCAACAGCGTATATGTTACTTCAATTTCGCTAATGCAATCTTTATCCGTTCCCACGCCCTTTCAATATTTTCCATGCTATTCGCAAAAGAAAAACGTACACAGTTGGGTTCGCCAAAGGCCTCTCCCATTACAGATGATACATGGGCGGTGTTTAATAAGTACATCGAAAAATCAGCCGAGTTGGTTATTTTATTTTCGCCATCACTTTTACCGTAATAATAACTTACGTCCGGGAAAATATAAAAAGCACCTTCCGGTTCATAAGTTTTAAACCCTGGAATATCTTTTACCAATTCAAGCACCCGGGCCCTTCGGCGGGTAAACTCTTCTGTCATCTTTAACGATGGTTTCAAATCAGTCGTCAATGCGGCCACGCCTGCTTTTTGGGCAATAGAGCAAGTGGCACTGGTAAATTGCCCCTGCAGTTTTTCGCAAGCTTTGGCAATCTCCACATTGGCGGCAATGTAGCCAAGCCGCCAGCCTGTCATCGCAAAGCCTTTGCTTAACCCGTTAATTAAAATAATCCTGTCTTTTAAATCGCTGAACTGTGCTATGCTTTCATGTTTTGCTACAAAATTGATGTACTCATAAATTTCATCAGCAATAATATACACTTCCGGATATTTCCTGAACACTTCTGCCAGCCCTTCCAGTTCCGCTTTGCTGTACACTGCGCCGGATGGATTGCAGGGAGAAGAAAACAGGAATAATTTTGTTTTGGGTGTGATGGCCGCTTCCAGTTCTGCAGGAATTATCTTGAATCCGCTCTCTAAAGTAGTGCGTATTTCCACTACCGTTGCCCTGGCAATCTTTACCAGTTCTGAATAAGTAACCCAGTAAGGTGTTGGAATGATCACTTCATCCCCTTCGTCTGCAATGGCTAAAATGGTATTGGCCAAACTTTGCTTGGCGCCTGTAGAGGTTACGATATTTTCCGGCTTATAATCAAGGTTATTATCTCTTTTTAATTTGGTACAAACAGCTTCCCGCAAATCAAGAAAACCCGGAACAGGTGTATAGTGGCTCCAGTTATCATTAATGGCTTTGATGGCGGCTTCTTTAATATGCTGCGGTGTATCAAAGTCTGGTTCGCCCAGGCTAAGGTCAATCACATCCACGCCTTTGGCACGGAGCTCCCGGCCCAATTTAGCCATTTTTAGGGTTTCCGGTTCAGCAAAACGATCTAACAAAGAAGATAAATGCATAGTTTTTATTTTGGGTGCAAAAGTAAAAGAAAACAATCATTTTAATATGCACCGGTTAATAAAAATCATTTTTATATAAAAAATTTTTACCTGAATCATCCCTTTATTGAAAATATATCAATGTTAGTTGCTGGATGGTTAATTCCAAAACATAAACAGAGAAATTTTAAGACGTACAGGCAATTAGGCCGCTGATTGACGAAATGCCTAACCGTTGATTACAGTAGCGCAAGCGACGTTATTACAAATATTTTGTGAATAAGTGAGTATCAATTCAGCAATCAAGTGTCTTACGGTAAGTCTTGCCAAAACTATCCCTCCTGAAAAAATGCCATTTAAATGTAAATGTTTCCTGGCAGTATTTAGACGATTGTAATTGCAAGCCATTTTTCTTCCAAACATTTTTTACTATTAAAATTACCAAGATGAGAAAGTTTTACCTTTTACTGTCGGCATTATTTGCGACACTAATTACAATCGGCCAAAGTGCCCCGGTGTTACCACTGGATTTCGAATCGGTAACAATCAATTATACCTTTACAGATTTTGACGGCGGTGGAACAACCAAAATATCCAACCCCCAAAACAATAGCGATAACGCAAGCGCAAATGTTGGCAGAATGATTAAAAGCACCGGGCAGCCATGGGGCGGATCCTGGATCTCACTTGCATCCCCGATTGATTTTTCTGTGAATAAGACATTTAAAGTAAAAGTATTCATGCCACGGGCAGGTGCAAAGCTTTTATTAAAAGTAGAAAACCAGGCAGATGGTGGAATCAGTTTTGAAAAGGAAGTAACCGGTACTTTAGCCAATGCCTGGGAAGAGCTGACCTTTGACTATAGCACCATTAACACAAGCAACCAGTACCAAAAACTGGTGCTGATATTTGATTTGGGAACTGTTGGCAATGGCACTGCAAACTTTACTTACTTGTTTGATGATATCCGTTTGGTTACAGTTGCAACTCCGCCCCCCGGTGGAACCCAAATGAACCTTCCGGTAACTTTTGATGTGGCGGCAACAGAATATGGCCTCGTTGGTTTTGGGGGTGCAGAAGCTTCCACTATTATTACCGATCCAAACTTACCATCAAATAATGTAGCCAAAGTAATAAAATCTGCCACTGCAGAACTTTGGGCAGGTACAACCATTACGGCTGTAACAGGCGGCATTCAGACCGGCTTCAGTAGCAGGATTCCTTTTACTGCCTCTGAAAAAAGAATGAATGTAAGGGTATGGTCGCCGAACGCAGGCATCAAAGTGCGGTTAAAAGTAGAAGACTTTATGGATGTCACTAAATCTGTGGAAACTGAGGCCACTACCACGGAAGCGAATGCGTGGGATACCCTTACTTTTGATTTTGGCAACCAGGTAGCAGGCACTGCGGCCATCAATCTTGGGTACAATTATAACAAAGCTTCGATATTTTTCAACTTTGGTGTTACCGGGATGGATGCCGGTGAAAAAACTTATTATTTTGATGATGTGAAGTTTGGCACTAACGTTATTACTCCGCCTCCCTCCGGAACAGCACCCATATTGCCGTTGGATTTTGAATCAGGAACGATCGATTACAGCTTTACAGATTTTGATGGCGGCGGAACTACTAAAATTGCCAACCCACAAAATAACGGCATCAATACCAGCGCAAATGTTGGCCGAATGATTAAAAGTGCAGGCCAGGTTTGGGCAGGATCCTGGATATCGATGGCAACTCCGATCGATTTTACTGTGGATAAAATTTTTAAAGTAAAAGTATTTATGCCAAGAGTGGGTGCAAAACTATTGTTGAAAGTAGAAAACCAGGCAGACGGTGCGGTTAATTTTGAAAGAGAAGCAACTGGTACTATAGCCAATGCGTGGGAAGAACTAACATTTGATTTCAGCACCATCAATACCAGCAACCAATACCAAAAAATAACATTCATATTTGACCTCGGCACAGCAGGTGACGGCTCCGCAAATTTTACCTATTTATTTGATGATATCATTTTAACATCCGCCGCCGTACCACCAACAAATCCAAACCAGATGAACCTGCCCGTAACCTTCGATGTAGCTGCTATTGAGTATGGCCTGGTAGGTTTTGGTGGTGCTGAATCATCTACCATTGTTACCGACCCAACTCAACCTGGTAACACCGTAGCCAAAGTAATAAAATCTGCCACCGCAGAACTTTGGGCAGGCACCACCATTACTGCGGTAGCTGGTGGTATCCAAACGGGCTTCAGCACCAGGATTCCTTTTACTGCTGCAGAAAAAAGAATGAATGTGAGGATATGGTCGCCCGACGCTGGTATCAAGATAAGGTTGAAGGTGGAAGACTTTATGGATGTTACCAAATCTGTGGAAACTGAGGCCACCACTATCTTGGCCAATGGATGGCAAACCCTCACATTTGATTTTGGCAACCAGGTAACAGGAACGGCTGCAATAAATCTGGGTTTCAATTATAACAAGGCTTCTATATTTTTCAACTTTGGTGTGACGGGTATTGTAGCGGGAGAGAAAACTTATTATTTTGATGATGTAAAGTTCGGCGCGGCAGTTACACCACCTTCAACAACTGCACCGGTATTGCCGCTGGATTTTGAATCAGGCACCATCGTGTACGCCTTCACAGATTTTGATGGCGGCGGTTCAACAAAAATTGCCAACCCGCAAACCAATGGCATCAATACAAGCGCCAATGTTGGCAGAATGATTAAAAGTGCAGGGCAGGTTTGGGGAGGATCATGGATCTCTATGGCAACACCAATTGATTTCTCTGTGAATAAAACGTTTAAAGTGAAAGTATTTATGCCAAGAGTGGGTGCAAAACTCTTGTTGAAAGTAGAAAACCAGGCAGACGGTGCGGTTAATTTTGAAAGAGAAGCAACCGGTACTACAGCCAATGCATGGGAAGAACTTAGTTTTGATTTCAGCACCATCAACACCAGCAACCAGTACCAGAAACTGGTATTGATATTTGACCTGGGTACAAACGGGGATGGCTCTGCCAACTTTACCTACCTCTTTGATGATATAAGGTTGATCAATGCTGCACTTCCGGTTAAAATGACTTCCTTCAAAGCGTTTGTTGTGAATGGCAATGCACTGGTAAAGTGGACAACTGAAAATGAAATAAACAACGATCACTACGAAATAGAAAGAAGTAATGACGGTATGCATTTTGCCACAAGAGGACGGGTAAATGGAAATGGCACTTCTTCTGCTACCCACGTTTACGAATTTACAGATCAATTGACAGCAGTCGCTCCAGTTGTTTACTACCGTTTAAAGATCATAGACACGGACGGAAAATTTACTTATTCCACCATCGTGGCACTCCGGATAAATGGGGCATTGGGTATTGGCAATTTTACTGTTTATCCCAATCCGTTTGTGTCGGACATTAAGGTGTCGCTGGCAAGCCAGCAAAATGTGATGGCCGGATTCAGGATACTGTCACTCGAAGGAAAGGAAATACTAAACCGTAAAATGGCCATTCAACAGGGAGATAATATTGTTGTGCTTAAAGATTTCGGTGTTTTACCAAAAGGGGTTTATATGCTTGAAGTAGCTACGCCTGCAGGAAAAACAGTTAAAAAAATAATGAGCAATTAACAGGTGAATATCATCTAATAATGGCTGCTTCAAAAGGGCAGCCATTATTTTGTTCCGGGGTAAAAAAATAGATTGTCAGGAAAGATATCGCTGTTACCGGCTGTTGAAATTTAGTTGCTCCAGCCCTGATAAAAGTAGATTTGGTATCAGAAAAAAGGCCTTACGTCGCAATGTTGCTCCAATTGAATATTTTATAGCGATGAATGAGTAATTTGGCATAATGAAAAAACCGTGGTACAATAATAAATAGGCAACCGTATTACTGCATGCGATTGCATGGATTACATTGTTTTGCCTGCCTTATTTACTCAAGCCTTCTTATTCACAACCAAATAAACCACCTGCTGATGCAACCTTTAACTTTATCCTGGCCAGGATAAATGATATCTTCCTGATTAGCTTTTTTTACCTGAATGCCCTGCTGTTGTTTCCCCGCCTGTTGTATAAAAAAATACCTGCTTTACATACTGTCGGTGATTACCTGTTTTGCATTGATTGCATTACAAAGCGGGCTGCTTAGGAAAAATTTTCCAGAAGCAGGTATGCATTTCGAACTGAGAAAACACCTGTTCTTTAGTTTCTTTATTTTCATCTTCATCCTTGCCTGCAGCATTGCTTACCGCACCATCAGGGATAAAATTGTAGCAGATAATATCACCAAAGAAAAAGAGAATGAATTTCTTAAAACAGAACTATCATTGTTGCGGTCGCGGGTAAGCCCCCATTTTATGTTTAATGTATTGAACAATATGGTGTCGCTGGCCCGTAAGCAATCCGACCAGTTGGAACCTTCACTGTTAAAACTCTCGTCCCTGATGCGTTATATACTGTATGAAACGGACGAAGAAAAAGTGTCGCTGGAAAAAGAAACCGACTACCTGCAAAGCTATATTGATTTGCAGCAGCAACAGCGTATCGCAGGATGCATTTTGGAGCCAGAACGCATCACAGCTCAGGGATACGCAAATGTTCCGCCTGAATTTCTCCTATCGTTTTGGAAAAATTGATGCTTTCCACGTCAAAAGAAAAAGTATGAAAGAAAACAAAAGGCATTTGAAAGCATACAGAATTAGTTTTATTTTGGTAATTTGGCTATACCGAAGGCTCCTTTTCAGGAGCTTTCTTTTTTTATCAACTTTAATACGCAAATTCTTGTTATTGTTGCATTATGCTGGTAACACTTACAATTATTCGGTACCGTAAACGCTATATCCCGTTTGCATTGCTGGCCATGGCCATCCACCGCTTACCGTTATGGATCAGTAAGAAAATAGCCTTTTATAAATTATTAGGTTGCGGAAAAAATGGCACATTTGATAAAAATCCGGATTGGCAGCAATGGGGTATCTTAACTGTAAACAACAGCAGCACCGGTACAGATAACAATGCAACCGCATCAATGAAAAGTTTATACGGTGCATTCATTGCAGAATGGCTTCAATTTTTTAACTGTGAAACCTGTACTTTTTTTTTGGAACCGATCGAAGGCCATGGCACATGGGATGGCAACGAGCCTTTTGGAAACTTACCCAAACAAACAGCGTATAATGGCCCGATTGCAATATTAACCAGGGCAACCATACGGCTTTCAAAGCTTGCTGCCTTTTGGAAAAATGTGGACAGGGTGGCCGTACAAATGAGTGGTGCGAATGGTTTCATCACTTCTATTGGAGTTGGTGAAATGCCATATATTAAACAGGCTACTTTCAGCATCTGGCATAATAAAGAAAGTATGAAAAACTTTGCCTATCAAATGAAAGAGCATACCGATGTAATTGTAAAAACAAGAAAAGAGAATTGGTATAGCGAGGATATGTTCGTACGCTTTAAGCCATTAAAAGTAACCGGTTCCATTAAGGGTGTCAATCCTTTGGAAGGAATGTTTTAGATTTGCACCATAAACGATTGATGCTATGATCACCCTGCTTACAGAGCTACTAACTGCCGGCCATATCCACTCTGTTAAGCTGAGGTATAAATATTTATATGAAGAATATTAAACTGATTGAAGTACCAAGTGAAATTGGTGCCGGTACCCGTGGTGCAAGCCTTGGTGTTGATGCGATAAAAATTGCAGCACTGGATTTCATGAGCAACTTTTTTGTACACTTTCCTTCAGAAAAAATTGAAGTAGAAAATAATTTACTGTTTGAACCCATCCAGTCGCCGTATGCCAAACGCATACAGGGTATGGCCACCATGTACGAACGGGTAAGCAAGGCTGTTAGTGATTCTATCAAAGGACATTTCTTTCCTGTTATCTTAAGTGGTGACCATGGCACGGCAGGCGGCACCATTGCAGGAATAAAAATGGCAAAGCCAAAAAGTAAATTAGGTGTTATCTGGATAGATGCTCATGCAGACTTACATACACCATATACCACTCCTACCGGCAACATGCATGGAATGTGCCTGGCCACCGCTATCGGTGAGGATAATGAGGAATGTAAAGTGCATGAACTGGATGAAAAGACAGCGAAGCAATGGGACTATTTAAAAAACATCGGAAAAATTCTACCAAAAGTACTGGCAGAAGATATTGTGTTCATTTCACTGCGTGATTTTGAAAAGGAAGAAAAAGAACTGATAGAGAAATATGGGATTAAAGTAATAACCACCAGCGAGGTGAGGCGAAATGGCGCAGAGAGTGTGAGCCGGAAAGTAATCCGTTACCTGTCTGACTGCACTGACATTTATGTTAGTTTCGACGTAGACAGCCTGGATTCTTCCATTTCAAAAGGTACTGGCACACCTGTTAGTAATGGATTAAGGGAAAGAGAAGCAGAAGACCTGATCAGTAAATTTATGCAGAACAGGAAAATTTGCTGCTTTGAAATTACCGAAGTAAATCCAACGCTCGATAAGGAAAACCTGATGGCAGAGATTGCTTTTAATATTCTGCAGCGAAGTGTGAATGTGCTGATGATGAATTAATGGGTGTACAGGAGGACAATAAATAACGTTGCCGATCCAGTTACACTCTTTTAGTTTTTATAAAAAACGGATGAATTGCACAAATGAAAATCATTTTGAAAACCCGCATTTAAAACATTAATAAATCCCCTTTATTCAAGGGGATTTATTAATAGTATATAGTTTTTTAAAAACCAGTCATTTGTTTTTGACGCATACCCACCAGCGATGGATCGAGGCGGATCGCTTCATCACACATTCCCTGTCCTTTATCTTTATCGCCCTTTTTTTGGAAACACAAACCAGCCTGGTACAATGCTTTGGCGTCTTTCATATCCATCTCCATCAATTTCTGGCAGTAACCAAGGGATTTATCATACATCTTTCCATTGTAAAATGCCTCTGCAATGTCCCGTAATAATTCTTTATTACCGGGCTTTCTCTCCAACAAACCAAGCAGCAACTTTTCTCCCTGTTCATGCTGGCCGGAGAACATATATGCATACCCTAAATTTTCCTGGAAGTCACTCTTTTGTGGATAACCTTTTTCAGCGGCTTTAGTAAAAAACACGACCGCATTTTTATATTCCTCCATGGTATAGTACAATAGGCCAAGCTCATACATCCAGGCATTTTTTTCTCCGTTTAACAACACTGCTTTGTTGTAGTAGGGAACTGCTTTTTTATAATCTTCCATGTCCAGGTAAGTCCTTGCCAGTGTGTAAGTAGCTTCAGGGTCTGTTGGATTCTTTGATAAATAGCTGGACAATCCTTTTACTGCGTTGCCATAATCTTCTTCCTGGTAGCTGCACATAGCTTTTATCTTCTCCGAATTTAAACAGTTGCTGCATTTACCCGCCATTTCTTTGGCCCTTGCAAATTGCCTGTAGTTATAATACAGTTCCATTAACTCTTTACTGGCGGCCGAATTGGATGGGTCAAGTTCCAATACTTTATTAAAATGCAGCATTGCCTGGTCCGTTTTGCGCATTTCCATATTTACATACCCGTTTTCAAGATAAGCCTCTTTATATGCTGGATTAAACTGGATAGCCTTGTCTAAATATACCGCAGCTTTTAGAAAACGCTTCCCTGTTTTTTCTTCAATTGCTTTTTGAAAATAGATTTCTGAACTGTCAGTTTTTTGGGCAGATAGCTGGCTGAACGCCATTATGCCAATGGCAAGGATGAGGAGGTTACGCATGATACGGGATTTGTTTACAATAATTATTCCAACTTTAAAAGTTAACGGAATATCACTGCTGCTAACGCCGGCAGATGGCAGTTTATTTCATATAAACCTGTTTTTTTATCCACTACCCTTACCCCGGGATTAGGGTTAAATACATTGCCAGTACCGTGAAAATCCACGCTGTCGCTGTTAAACACTTCCGCCCAGGCAGATTTTCCGTATGCCTGTATTTTCCAGTCCATTCTTACCACCGGTGTTACGTTGAGTATTATCAGCAAATCTTCCTCCTTATTTTTCCCCCTGCGCCGGTATACCATCACGCCTTCGTCCCGATGGTTCAAATCAACCCATTCGAAGCCGCCCACTTCAAATTGTGTTTCATACAATGCCGGTTGCGCCCTATATAAATAATTTAGCGCCTTTACACATTCCTGCATTTTTTTATGTGGCGCAAATTCCAACAGTTCCCAGCTCAACTCACTTTTATAGTTCCATTCTGTTGTTTGCCCAAACTCATTGCCCATAAATAATAACTTGCCGCCGGGATGGGTAAACATATAGGTGTACAATAAACGGAGGTTAGCAAATTTTTGCCACTCATCTCCCGGCATTTTGTATAACATGGGGCTTTTGCCATGTACGATTTCATCGTGGCTGAGCGGCAGCATAAAGTTTTCGTCGTAGAAATACATCATGCTGAACGTGAATTTATTTTGATGATAGCCCCTGAAGATGGGATCAAATTTAAAAAAGTCCAGTGTATCATGCATCCAGCCCATCATCCATTTCATTCCAAATCCAAGCCCATCCTGGAAAGTGGGACGGCTTACTTTTGGCCAGTCGGTAGATTCCTCTGCAATCGTTTGTACATCCGGGAAATCCCGGTAAATTGTTTCATTCAGATTTTTTACAAAAGCAATGGCTTCCAGGTTACCATTCCCGCCAAACTCATTCGGCTCCCACTGGCCTTCTCCCCTCGAATAATCCAATTTTAATATTGAACTCACTGCATCCACCCTGATACCGTCAATATGGAATTTATCAAACCAAAACCGGGCACTGCTGATCAAAAATGATTTCACTTCTCCCCTGCTGTAGTTAAATATATAACTGTTCCAGTCGGGATGAAAACCCTTACGCATATCAGCATATTCGTACGTGTGAGTACCGTCAAACATAAACAAACCATGAGCATCGTAAGGAAAATGCGAAGGTACCCAATCCAGCACTACCCCCACACCAGCATTGTGAAAAGCATCCACCATTGCCATAAAATCTTCGGGGGCACCAAACCTGGAAGTAGGCGCAAAAAAACCGGTACCCTGGTAACCCCAGCTTCCATCAAAAGGGTGTTCCATTACGGGCATAAACTCTACATGCGTAAAACCCATCTCACTTACATATGGAACAAGCCGCGCCGTTATTTGCTGGTAAGTATTGTACACCTCTTCATTATTTTTATCAGGCCGCATCCAGCTTGCCAAATGCACTTCATACACACTCCAGGGGGCATTTAACGCATTGTTCTTTTTCCGTGTTTCCATCCAGTTGCTGTCCTGCCATGCATATTGCATATCCCAACTGATAGAAGCAGTCATCGGCCGCTTTTCCCAAAAATTGGCATACGGATCGCCTTTATCCACTTCTGCCCCTTTAAACCCTTTGATCCGGTATTTATACGCTTCGCCTTTTTTAAAATCAGGAATGAAACCTTCCCAGATGCCGGAGTTGTCGAGCCTCACATACAGTGGATGCAGGTCTTTTGTCCAGTCGTTGAAATTCCCTATCACACTTACTTTAGTGGCATTGGGAGCCCACACCGCAAAATAATAACCAGGCGTATCCAGTACTGTCAACGCTTTGTTTCCAAAAATTTCATACCCATTGTACAAAGTACCCTGTTGAAAATTGCGTATGTCCTCCTCCGTAAGCAACGAATAATTCCACACGGGTTTGGTGCTGTCCACAAAATGCATTTCTTCGTATTTTTTTGTTGCAGTTGCAGCAGTTTTATTTTTCATGGTCACTTTATTTTAGTATTGACTTTTTTTATTCTATCCGGCTGTAACCTTTCAGCCATCTGCTTCTTGCCGGGCAAAAGGGTATGATGATGCCCTCTTGTATTTACCGTTCGTTTTTTAAGGTTGCCATTAATATAATTGTGTTGATAAATAATCTTAGAAAAAGCAATCTTTGGTTTTAACGTAAATTTAAGGATACTGTTTATAGAAAAAAGAAATATTTCCGCAGATTTACGAAATGTTTCATAGATCCCAAACCAACTAACTGTACATGAAAAAAATTACCACCTTGCTTTTGCCTTTTTTAATGCTTTTTGTAAGTTATACAAAAGCCCAAACTATTTTCGGAAAAATATTTGACAGTACCAACAATAAAGCCATTCCAAATGCGGTGGTAGCCATCTTAAAACCGGTTGATTCAATTTTGTTGAAATTTACCCGGACGAACAAAGAGGGGAATTTTGAATTGAAAAATGTGCCGGCCGGAAAGTATATCCTGATGGTTACTCACCCAGTGTATGCGGATGTGGTAGATGACATTGCTACTACTGCAACCGGTTTGCAATTGAATACTTTAAAGTTTATTCCTAAAAGCCAGTTGCTGCAGGAAGTGATTGTTAAAACAGGAGGCGCCATTAAAATTAAAGGTGACACGATCTCTTACACTGCAGACAGCTTTAAAGTAAGCGCCAATGCAAATGTGGAGGAGTTGCTGAAAAAGTTGCCAGGTATACAGGTTGATAAAGATGGTAAGATAAAAGCTATGGGCGAACAGGTTCAAAAAGTACTGGTGGATGGAGAAGAATTTTTTGGTGATGACCCCGGGATGGCCGTAAAAAACTTACGGGCTGATGCAGTAAAGGAAGTGCAGGTTTTTGATAAAAAAAGTGAACAGGCAGAATTTACAGGAATTGATGATGGCCAAAAACAAAAAACTATTAACCTGAAACTAAAAGACGACAGGAAGAAAGGATATTTTGGTAAAGTAGACGCTGCCGGTGGTTTGCTGAAAAATATCGATGACCGCTATAACACAAATGCCATGTTCAATGCCTTTAAAGGCAAACGGAAAATTTCTGCCTTTTTGCTTCGTGGCAATACCGGGCAGGATGGACTTAGCTGGCAGGACAATGAAAAATTTGGTGGTGACAGGGATGATGTTACGATGAACCTGGATGAAGAGGGGGGCATGATGTGGAGTTGGCGGGGCGGCAGCAGTGATGAAGAACCAAACATCAATACTGAAAATGGTTTTATTACGAACACCAATGCAGGCGTACATTATTCCAATAAATGGGATGATAAAAGGTCGCTGGTACTTTCCCCAAAATACAACCAGCAGTTATACGAGAACGAGCAAACCAACTTTACGCAACGCCAGGTGGGAGATTCTATTTTCAATGATAACTCCTCCACTATACAAAATGTAAACAGGTATAATTTTAAAAACAACCTCACGTATGATATTAAATTCGATTCCAGCAACAGCCTTAAAATTACACTGAAGGCAAATTTCTATCATACCGAAAGCTCCGAAAACCGAAATGCTGAAACTGTGAGCAATACACAAACAATCAAAAATACCAGCGACCGGTTGCTGCAGCAAAATATTGATAAAAATGCCCTTACAGCAAGCGCAATATTCCGCCACAAGTTTAAAAAAGCAAGGCGCACCTTTTCTATCAATACAGACTGGAACAGGCTGAATACAGAAGGTAGAAATTTTTTAAGGTCCAATAATCAATCGTACGTTGATGGGCTCCCTTCTTTTAATCTTGAACAAAATCAAATGCTGGATATAGATAAAACAACACAAAAGCTAACCACGAAAGCTGTTTACACTGAGCCATTGAACAAGACCTTTTCTTTAGAACTTGGATATGAATTAACTTACTCCACCGGAAAAAATAACCAGGTCACCAACAGTTATTCGCAGGGTTCGGGCAAGTACGACGAGCTGGTGGATTCACTCACTAATAATTTTGACCAGTTGATTGTAATCAATAAACCATCCGCCAGGATCAGTTACAGTTTTAAAAAGTTCAAGTTTAATTTCGGGAGTGGATTTGGTATCACCAATTTTGATTTCAAAGACCTCAGCTTTAATAAAGAATACAAAAGGGACTTCACCAATATCTTCCCTTCTGCTTCCCTAACCTACACGTATAAGCCCAATCACAGCCTTAATTTTTCGTATAATGGAAATACCACGCAACCAACACTTAACCAGTTGCAGCCATTGAGAAATAACAATGACTTTTTTAACCAATATATCGGAAATCCTGATCTGAAACAATCTTTTGCCCATTCCTTCAATGCATCCCACAACTCGTATAATTTCATCAAGGATCTATGGATGTACCAGTCGTTTAATGTCAGGAGTACTGTTAATTCCATCACCAATAGTTACATCATCAGCTTAGACAGTGGCAAAACAATTACCAGGCCCATCAATACGAATGGAAATATCTCGATGAATTTTTGGGGTGGAGTGGGTTTCAAACTAAAGAAGCTGAATATGAACGTCAATATTAATCCCAACTTTAATTACTCAAAATTTGCCGATGTAATCAATGGGCAGACCAGTTTTTCAAAAACACTCAGCAGCGGGCTTGGCATTTGGCTAAGTAAATCAAAAGAAAAAAAGTATGATATATCGGTGGGTGATAATGTTGAATACAGCAGGAACCAAACTTCACAAAACAACCTGGTAAACAGCTTCTACACCAATACCCTGAACGTGAATGCAACCGTGTATTATAAGAAAGTATGGTCGGTGATATCCGAGTACAACTTTTTTGCCAGGCAGAAAACCGTGCAGTTCCAGGACAACCTAACCAACCATATCTGGAATGCAAGATTACAGCGAACCTTTAAAGACAATGAGTTTACTGCTTATGTGCTCATAAGGGATATACTCGACCAGAATATTGGTATCAACAGAAGCTTTTACGGTAACACCACCTCTGAAGTAATTAACCAAAGATTACGCCAGTACTGGATGGTAGGTTTCACCTGGGATTTTAAAAACAATGGAAGCAAGCCTGCGGCAAGTACACCAAATCCCTAACTGCTGCAGTGTGGAAAATACAGTGGCGCAGGAATTTTTAGTCTGAATTTTAAAAATATAAAAATGAAAAAAGCAATCTTACTATTTATAGCATTTACCATTACTTATTTCAATGTGAAGGCACAGCAATTCATTGATAAGGCCGTAATTGAATTTGAAGTAAAAACCAATGTAAAGAAAACCATTGGCAATGGCAGGTGGGCCGAAATGCTGAAGGAAAATATGCCACAGTTCAAAACTGGTTACTATCAATTTAGCTTTAATAATAATAAAAGTATTTATAAGTTCAACCGCTGGGCAGAAGGGCCGAAAGTTCCGGAGTTTATGCGAAGGGACGATGAGCAGAATATCTATTTTCTTGACCATACAGCAAATAAAATGTACCAGCAAAAGCCCATTGTTGGTTCTAACTTTATGGTAGAAGACAGCATACCACAGATCAACTGGCGGCTTACCAATGAAAGCCGTATGATTGCCGGCTTCAACTGCCGCAAAGCAGTTGGCAAAATTCTGGACAGTGTGTATGTATTTGTTTTTTATACAGAAGAAATAATGATCCCCGGCGGCCCATGCAGCATCAGTGGATTGCCGGGTATGATACTGGGCATGACCATTCCAAGAATGTACACGTCTTTTATCGCAACCAAAGTGATGCTGAGCGGGGTAAACAATGACGAGCTGAAACCTATCCCTTCCAAAAAATACAGCACCCGTGCTTCATTACGAACTTTAATAACAGAAAGGTCAAAAGAATGGAGCAGCGACGACGATGAAGATTCTAAAGCATGGAGAAACCAGTTTGTGTGGGGGGCTTTACTATAACGTTTCACTTAAAGAAAGAAATTACAATTTCCGCCCGTCCATTTTAGCAAAAGGGCTTTTCATTAATTGTATAAAATCTTCGTCCTTGTCATTCGGGTAGTACCTGTCTAATCCATAGCGGATATCAGCGGGGGCCAGCTTTTTCAATGTACCCAGCAGCCTGTCCCAGATAGACAGTATTGCGCCATAATTACTATCTGTATATGGTTGCTTCCAGTGATGATGCACTTTATGCATATTGGGTGAAACCAGTATACAACTGATTGCCGTATCCAGCCATTTGGGTAACCTGATATTTGCGTGGGTGAATGCTGTGGAAAAAACCAGTATGGTTTGAAAGATCATCACCGCATACATTGGTGCGCCGCTGAGGATGATCCCCATAAAAAAGAAAATACCCCTTACCATACTTTCTATTGGATGATGGCGCAGGCCTGTGGTTACATCTACCTTATTATCTGCATGATGAATAACATGAAAGCGCCATAGCGCAGGCACTTTGTGCTGCACAACATGCACCAGCCAGCCACCAAAGAAATCCAGCGTTAAAAAACTAACCACGATGGTTAGCCCAATACCGGCATTGAACCAGTAAACGAAACCAAACTGCTGTTGCAAACACCAGTCGCTCAGTTTAATAATGATGATTGCCAGGAATGTGTGGATGGTAAGATGAATAACAGTGAAACTGAAATTGATACCGGCATGGCGCAACTTTGTTTTTTTATACCGCAGGGGCAGCAATGGTATTGCTCCTTCTATGATCCAGAAAAATAACAGGCCCCCAACCAAAAACAGCATCCGCTGAAACGGATGCTGTTCTAAAGTTTGAAAATATTGTATGATGTTGCTGAACATTTCAATCGTTTACGTTAAGGTACTAATCATTTCCCACCTAAATCATCTGTTCCTGCAAAAAAATGCCTGCCGTTTAATTTCCCGTGATATAAAATATTCTCCCGTCTGTTACCTTTAAGGATGTACCCTGTGTTGCATTCACACTCCTGCAGATCCTGTTGCAATTTATTTCCGGGTAATTTGTCACCCGGTTATTTACCTAATTCCAGTACGGCCGATTGGTAACTGCCAAGCTTGAAATCTGTTAAGGCGCCTTTTTCTCCGGTGGCAATATTACTAAATCGTGTGAATCCATTTATTCGTTCGGCATAGTCGGCAACAGAAATTGCTTTTTCAGTGTTAGCTGTATTCATCACCACCATCACCGTTTGCTTTGCATCATACCTGAAATACACATATACACCATCAACAGGCACATACTGCATCATTTTTCCAGTGGTTAATGCAGAAGATGTTTTTCTAAAATTAGCCAGTGCATGCAAATGATCAAAAATGATCTTATCTTTTTCTGTTCTGCCACTGGCTTCAAACTTATTTATCTTATCGCCTTTCCATCCGCCAGGAAAATCCAATCTTACATAACCATCATTGGGTGATGTGCTGCCGGTGGTTGCAAATTCAGAAGAATAATATAACTGGGGAATACCACGGCATGTCATCAGCCAGCTAAGAGATGATTTGTATTTATCTATATTCTCTCCTATTACAGTAAAAAATCTTGCCACATCATGATTGTCTAAAAACAATACATTTCTGGTGGCATCTTTATACAAAAAATCATAAGTAAGATTGTTGTACAATTTTGTAACGCCATCTGTCCAGCCAAAATCTTTTGTCATGGCATCCTGTATGCCCCACAATGTTTGAAAATCTGTTGCGCCCTGTAAATTACTTTTAAAAGGAATGTTTAAATTATTCTGTACAAAGTAGGCCTGGTTAGGTACTCCATGAAACCAGGTTTCCCCAAACAATGTCAATTTTGGATAATCATCTGTCAACGCTTTATTACAGCGGTTCATAAAATCAAGATCGTTGTAAGCATAGGTATCAATGCGCCAGCCATCAATACCAAATTCTTCCACTGTCCACAGTGCATGTTGTATTAAATAATTGGCCACATAAGGATTGCTTTGGTCCAAATCTGGCATTTGCAGGGTGAACCACCCGTCAACCAGTTTCTTTTTATCAATAGCACTTGCATATGGATCAAAGGCCACCTGGTCTTTAAAGGTTGTGTTCGTGTATTTGTCCCAGTTATGCACCCAATCTTTCATCGGCATATCCAATATGGTGATATGGTTTGCATCCACATGATTGTACACCGCATCCTGTATCATCTTCATTCCTTTTGCATGTGTGGCATCAATCAAATCCTGGTAAGCTTTCTCTCCGCCAAGCCTTCTGTCTATTGTATAATGATCAGTAAAAGCGTAGCCATGTTCTGTTCTTTCCGGCCGGTCGTTTTCTAAAACTGGATTAAGCCAAAGCGTAGTTACACCCAAATCCTTTATATAATCCAAATGATTTTGAATACCTTTTAAGTCACCGCCATGCCGGTTGAAAACAGTATCCCTGTTAAGCGACTGGTCTCTCATACCAGGCACTTTATCGTTAGAAGGATCACCATTGCTAAAGCGGTCTGGTAAAATGAGATACATAAAATCCTTTGCTGTTACGCCTTGTGCAAATTCTTTTCCATTACCCTTACGACGGGCCTTTAATTCATATTCAATCCTGGTATTTTTTACAAATGGAAAAGTGAATTTACAGGGCTTTGCACTGGCATCAATTACGAGGTCAACAAAAATGTAATTGGGATTTTCTACCCGGTTGATCTTAACCAATTTTACCCCTGCAGCCAGTTTCACTCCTGCGGCACCCATTTTTATCATCGGGAACTGCTCTGCTATTTTCTCTCCATGGATCATTACTTGTATTTTATTCCACTGCATTCCCGTCCACCAGTTGGTGGGATACAATTTTACATCTTGTGCAAATGTGCTTTTAAAAGCGGCAAATAAAATTGCAAGAACGATTATACTTTTTGATCTCATAAATTAACTTTTGTCTTCGTCTTTAACAAGTAGTGTAAGAAAACCTGCCAATATCATTGACACACCTCCCAATGCAATTGTATTGAGGGTATTGGCGTGAAATAAATGGAGCGTCAAATAACCCAAAATACTGGCTGCCACAATTTGCGGTATCACAATAAAGAAATTAAATACCCCCATGTAATAGCCCATTTTATTGGATGGCAGTGCGTTCGACAACATGGCATAAGGCATGGATAAAATACTGGCCCAGGCCACACCAACCAGCCCCATCGACACAACAATCATTGTGGGATTGGTGATAAAATAGATAGACAGCAAACCGATTCCGCCAATTACCAGGCAAATCAAATGTGTAATTTTCCTGTTGGTACGGTAGGCGATAAACGGAATGATAAAAGCGAACAATGCTGCCACACCGTTGCGTACAGAGGAACATACATTCAGCCAATCAGCTCCATCATTGTATTGCTGTCGAACCCTTTTTAACTCTATTTTTTCAGCATCATTTGTTTGCGCATTCAAACTATCCGAAAAATAATTGGCAAGGTTTACGGAAATAGCGACCGGGTTTATATCGTTGCGGAAATTTCTTATCTCATCAATATCGCTTTTTAAAGAATTTAATTCTTTTTTCTTTTTAATATCTGTTACAGCAGTTAAGTCACTCACCACGGCAGCTTCCATTTTATCAACCAATCCCTTCTCTACTTTCATATTATACTTATTGGCTGTAACTGCGTTGGTGGCATATATCCACATTGCAAACAAGGCAAACCAGGTAAAGAACTGAACAAAAGCGAGTTGCTTCATCGTCCTGGGCATTTTAAAAATCCCGCCGAATGTTTCTTTCACTCCGTCCAAAAAAGTAGTCGCTTTTTTTTCTGCTTTAAAGGCTTCAAGGCTTTCTGGCGGAAATTCTTTTGTTGTAAATACCGTGTACAGTACTGCGCCCAGGAAAGCAAAACCGCCAAGGTAAAAAGACCATTTAACAGAGTTGGGTATTTGACCTGCGGGTGCTGTATTACTTACCTGGAACCAGTTGGTAAAAACCCAGGGAAGCAATGCTGCAATAACGGAACCGATACCGATAAAAAAACTTTGCATGGCAAAACCCGAAGTCCTTTGTGCAGGTGGCAATTTATCCCCAACAAAAGCCCTGAATGGTTCCATCGAAATATTGATGGAGGCATCCAGCACCCAGAGCATACCGCCCGCAATCCAGAGCGACGGTGAGTTGGGCATTATAAATAAGGCCAGGGTAGCCAGGATAGCACCGATGAAAAAGAATGGACGGCGGCGGCCCCAGTATGGATGCCATGTGCGGTCGCTTAGATAGCCGATGATAGGTTGAACCAATAAACCTGTGAGCGGTGCAGCAATCCATAGAATGGGTATTTCGTCTTTATTGGCACCCAATGTTTCAAAAATCCTGCTCACATTGGAGTTCTGCAATTCAAATCCAAACTGGATACCAAAGAATCCAAAACTCATATTCCACAATTCCCAAAAACTCATTTTTTTGGTAGGCTGTACCGGTTGAGAAGACATAACAATCGTTTAGAATTTCAAAATGAAGTGTAAAATATACACAATTAACAACACAACACATCTCTTAAAACGATGGGTTGTTACAAAAATTTAAATTACAAATCCGTCCGGTATAATTGCCCCTTTCTTTAATACCACTATACCGTCCTTGATGGCATACAGCGAATGATCAGTGTTGGCCAGGTGATCTCCCCCGTTGATACGTACATCATTTCCAATACGGCAGTTTTTATCAACGATCGTGTTGCGGATATAGCACCGGTCGCCGATACCAATTTTTGGTACGCCCTTATTAGTATTGTTTTCCAGTTCAAGTAATGTTTCATAATAATCATTACCCATAATGTAGCTGCTTACAATGGTGGTGCCATGGCCAATGCGGCTGCGAATACCAATCACACTATTTTCTATGCGGCTGGCGCTGATGATAGAGCCCTCTGCTATGATTGTTTTTTCCAGCGTGGTGCCACTGATCTTTGCCGGTGGAAGCATCCTTGCCCTGCTGTACACTACTTTTTGGTTATCAAACAGGTTAAAATGCGGCAGGTCTAATGTGAGTGCCAGGTTGGCTTCAAAGAAAGAATAAATATTTCCAATATCTGTCCAGTAGCCTTCATACTGGTAGCTGATCACTTTGTATTTTTCAATTGAAGTGGGGATGATCTCTTTGCCAAAGTCAGTAGCGTCCTTCTTTTCATTTTCAAGCAGGTCGAACAGCAGCTTACGGTTAAAAATGTAAATCCCCATGGATGCCAGGTAATTTCTTCCCTGTCCCTGCATTACGGTACCGGTATCACTTGTCCATTCGGGTAACAATTCTTTTGAAGGCTTTTCAATAAAAGAAGTGATTGAGTTATCTTCATCTGCTTTTAAGATGCCGAATTCGGGAGCTTCCCTGTCTCCTACCGGTATGGTGGCAATAGAAATATCAGCGGCTTTTGCAATATGGTTATCGATCATTTCAACAAAATCCATTTGGTACAATTGGTCACCGCTTAATATCAATACAAAATCGGCATCATAACTCACCATGTGCCTAAGCGACTGTCGCACGGCATCTGCGGTACCCTGGAACCAGCCTGAGTTATCCGGAGTTTGTTCTGCAGCTACAATATCAACAAAACCTTTGCTGAACATGCTGAACTGGTAGGTGTTTTTGATATGCTTGTTGAGTGATGCAGAGTTGAATTGCGTAAGTACCAGTATCCTGTTGATACCCGAATTAATACAATTGGAAATAGGGATATCCACCAGGCGGTATTTGCCGGCAATTGGCACAGCGGGCTTACTTCGGCTGGCAGTTAACGGGTATAGCCTTGAACCGGCTCCACCACCTAAAACGATAGCGATTACTGATTTGCTGTCCATAAAAAATAGTTGATTTGGTTGTTAGTAGTTTGGTTATATCGAGTGAATCCAAATGTAGTTTAAAATTATTTCAAACTAAGGTATAAATCAATATAATGTTTTGCGCTTGTTTCCCAACTGTTATCCAGTTTCATTATTTTCTTTCGTGTTTCTTTTAGCCTTTTCTTCAGGGCGTACAATTCCAGCGCCCTGTGTACCGAATAAGTGATGTCCCACACGGAAGCATCATTGAATAAGATACCGTAGCCACCGGTTTCTCCAATATCAATGACTGTATCCCTCAGGCCACCGGTATTTCTTACAATCGGGATGGTGCCGTAACGCATAGCGTACATTTGGTTGAGGCCACAGGGTTCCACCCTGCTGGGCATCAGTAAGAAGTCGGCACCGGCATACATTTCATGGCTCAATTTTTCGTTGTAGCCTATTCTTGAATTATAATAACCGGATAAAGGAGCATTTAAATTAGCCAGTTCCCACTCCACTGCCGGATCGCCACTTCCCAATACTAAAAAATTCATTTTGCCTTCCATGTGGTACACCGAATCTGAAATGGCTTTGGGCAAAAGATCGGCTGCTTTTTCATGCACCAGCCGCCCAATAAAAATAAACAACGGTTTATCAACATCTAAATTAAACTCCGCACACAATATTTTTTTATTTGCAAGTTTACCTGCCTCGGCACTGGTTACACTGAAATTATTTTCCAGGTAAGTATCGGTTGCCGGATCCCAAACCACGTCATCAATTCCGTTTAATATTCCGGTGCATTTTCCCCTTTCATATTCAAATAAATTTTCTAAACCGTTTGCACTGGTTCTCATTTCTTCCAGGTAACTCTGGCTTACGGTAGTAACTTTATCAGCGCATTTTACGGCACTTGCCAGTGGGTTGATATTATTTTTCCAGTCAAGCTTGCCCCATTGCCACGAATCGTAATCGGGAAGATAGTGTGCCTTATCCCAGCCCATCCAGCCCTGGTACTGTGCATTGTGTATGGTGAGTATGGTTGGTATGGTGGCCAAATGCCGGTAGGCATAGCAATGCTTCATCATAAAAGGAACGAGGCCTGCCTGGTGATCATGCACATGCACCACGTCGGGCCGGTGCTGCCATTTAGACAACCAGTCTACCACGGCTATTTGAAAACCGGTGAACCGTTCGGAATCATCACTGTAACCATAAATGGCTTCCCGGTCGAGCAGGCCATTGATATCCACTAAATACAGGTCAAAGCCGAGCTTGTTCGTCTTTTCTTTGATAATGGTGTAATTAAACCAGTAGGGCCCCATGCCGAAAGAGCCTTTGTGTACAATATCAAATTCATGCTGGTATAGAAATTTTGTGCGGTACATGGGCATCACCAGTTTTGCAATATGCCCAAACTGGCTTTGGTATTTGGGCAAGGCACCTGCCACATCACCCAGTCCGCCTGCTTTTGCCACGGGATAGCATTCCGCCGTTACGTGAAGTATTTCCATGATTTAATTATTTGGTTGTGCAGGGATATTTAGTTTGGCAAAATGATAACAATCAATAAAACAGGCCAGCAATAAAATTGCATAAATATAGAGAAGAAAAGAATGAAAACATAAGCGATTGAAAAAATATATTTTGCCGCAGCAAAACCGTGATTTATTAAAATTAAAAAATCGAAAACGGTCGGCAGCCGGCAGTAAAAAAACTGCTGTTTTTTTAAACTTCCATTTAACACCCGATATATTTTTTGGCATTGCATTTTAATTTGCTGGTATAACTGGTAAAATGAATATTTTTACTATTGTTTATTTTATTCTATTTTCAGCTTTCCAAAAAACTTAAAAACGATTGACCAATGAACGAATCAACCCCTTCATCACTAAAGACCAAATGGTCGCAGTTTGGAACCCTTGTCAGCGTATTTTTTTTCTGGGGCTTTGTTGCTGCCAGTAACGACATCCTGATCCCAGTATTTAAAAAAGCTTTTAATTTATCTCAAAGTGAAAGCCAACTGGTCTCCGTAGCTTTTTATGTTGCTTATACCGTGGGGTCATTGATTTATGTTGGTATTTCAAAATTGATCGGGGGCGACGTGCTTAACAGGATAGGATATAAAAATGGTATCTCCCTGGGTTTGCTGATTTCAGCGGTAGGTACCTTATTATTTTACCCTGCAGCCAATTCAGGTTCTTTTACATTAATGATATCTGGTTTGTTTATAGTGGGACTTGGTTTTTCCTTACAACAAATTGCAGCCAATCCCCTGGCAATTGTGATGGGCGATCCAAAGACCGGCTCACAAAGACTTACGATGGCAGGTGGAGTTAATAACTTCGGTACTACTATTGGTCCGCTGTTAGTAAGCTTTGCCATCTTTGGAAGTGTTGCATCTGCTAATCCGGATGCCAGTATAGAAAGTGTAAAGATTCCTTACCTAATCCTGGGGCTTGCTTTTTTATTGGTTGCTGTTTTTATTAAATTTTCATCCGTGCCTAACAAAATTGACCTGGATAATGTAGCAAAAGACGAAGCCATTGAAGGAAGTAAATTGCTTAACAAAGAATCAGCGTTTCAATACCCGCAGTTGGTAATGGGCATGATTGCGATCTTTGTATATGTAGGGGTAGAAGTAGCAACGGCAAGCAACCTGCCGGCATACCTGGAAAAATATTTAAATGTTTCAACAGAAAAAGTAGCACCATACATTTCATTGTATTGGGCCAGCCTTATGATTGGACGATGGACAGGTGCTGTCGGTGCTTTTGATGTAAGCAAAGGGGCGAAACAAATACTTAATTTTTTCATGCCGTATTTGGCATTTGCAGTTTTTTTATTGGTAAATGCGATTGCACAGCATGAAGTTTCGCAGTTTTACATTTATGCAGTGGTGATAGCAGTAATGATTGTATGTGACATTGCAAGCAAAGGTAACCCTGCAAGAATGCTATTGATATTTTCCGTAGCTGGAATTGCTGCGCTATTTATCGGCATGTTTTCATCTGGTTTAATCAGTGCTTATGCGTTTACAAGTGTAGGTTTGTTCTGCAGCACCCTCTGGCCATGTATTTTTACAATAGCAGTTGCGGGTCTTGGCAAAAATACCAACCAGGGCAGCAGCCTGCTGATCATGATGATCATGGGTGGGGGTATTGTTAGCTGGCTGCAGGGAGTACTGGCAGATGAGATCGGCATACAATATAGTTATATTGCGGGTGTGGTTTGTTTTGCTTACCTGGCATTTTACGCCATCAGGTCTAAAAGCATTTTGCAATCGCAGGGTATTGATTTTGACAAACTCAACAGTGGTGGTGGACACTAAGATTTTCCGTCCCTGCTGCGTGATTGAAAAAGAAATACGTTATTTGGTTTGATAAATATTTTCACATGAGTACATATTCTTTAGGTATCGACATCGGCGGCACCACCACCAAGTTTGGTATCGTTAATTCAAAAGGCGAAATTTTGGCCCAGGAAAGGATACCTACCAATGAGCATGAAGTGGTAGAAGAATTTATTGACGACCTGCACTCCAAGTTGACGCCGATGATGGATAAAGTAGGTGGCACGAAAAATTTTGTGGGTATTGGTATCGGCGCTCCCAATGGCAACATTTATTCCGGTTCCATTGAGTATGCTCCTAATTTAAAATGGAAAGGCATTATACCCATCGCTGAACTGATCGAGAAAAAATTTGGCCTGCCTACTAAACTTACCAACGATGCCAATGCTGCTGCAGTGGGCGAAATGATGTATGGCTGTGCCAAAAACATGAAACACTTTATCACCATCACACTTGGAACCGGCGTTGGCAGCGGTATTGTGATTGATGGTAAAATTGTAGTGGGGCACGATGGCTTTGCCGGGGAACTGGGCCACACCATCATACGCCCCGGAGGCCGGCTGCACAAAAGTACCCTTATGCGTGGTAGCCTGGAAGCGTATGCTTCTGCAACCGGTGTAAGAGAAACGGCCATTGAATTGCTCACACAGCACCCGGAGCAGGAAAGCCTTTTAAGAGACTATACCATTAATGAGCTTACGAGTGAAAGCGTATATGATTGTGCAATGAAGGGTGACAATATTGCCAATGAAATATTTGAATTTACAGGACAAATACTGGGCGAATCCTTGGCCAATTTTATCATGTTCTCGTCACCGGAAGCAATTGTATTGTTTGGCGGCCTCACCAAGGCTGGTGCCCTGCTGCTTAACCCAACGAGAAAACACATGGAAGCGAACCTGTTGCCAATATTTCAAAACAAGGTAAAATTATTATTCAGCGAACTCAAGGAAGCGGATGCCGCTATCTTAGGCGCAAGTGCTTTGATCTGGTAAACTGCTTTTTTAATAAAGCAATGTGAAAATGGCCCGGCTGTTTTCACATTTTTATTCCTGCCAGGCCCTATGGTAAACCGTTGCAGGGCAACTTTTATTCGGCAACAGGCAATATTTCAAATTTCAATTTCGTTTTATACAACTGGATCTAAGACGGCGCTGTACATTTTAGGTTAAGGCTACCTGTTCTATGTTGAATAAATGATCGGGAATAATTTTTTTCCTATCTTTTCAGCATGATTCCTATTGACTTTTAAAACATAATACCTACTGGATATTTATTTGGCAGCTAACAAGTTACCGGTGATTTAAAGGTATAACCAAACCAAACAGATCAGATATGATTTTTAATTCGATTCAGTTTGTAATTTTTTTTATAGTTGTTACGTCCGTTTATTTTTCTCTTCCGCATAAATACCGGTGGCTGCTGCTGCTGCTCAGCAGTTGTTATTTTTACATGGCCTTTGTACCCATTTATATTCTCATACTGGGCTTTACGATTGTGGTGGATTATTTTGCAGGGATATTGATTGAAGATGCAAAGGGCAAGCGGCGTAAGCTTTACCTGGTAATGAGCCTGGTGGCGAATGTTGGTGTACTGGCGGTGTTCAAATACTGGAATTTTATTGCAGAAAATTTTGGTTTCCTTTCTACATCGCTGGGATGGGGTGCTTCGCTTCCTTACCTGTCTATTCTGTTACCAATAGGGCTCTCGTTCCACACGTTCCAGGCCATGAGTTATACCATTGAAGTGTACCGGGGCCACCAACAGGCAGAACGCCATTTTGGGATATATTCTTTGTACGTGATGTTTTATCCGCAACTGGTGGCAGGCCCCATTGAGCGGCCACAAAACCTGCTGCACCAGTTCCGGGAAAATCATCCATTTGATTTTGAACGGGTGTCCGAAGGACTTCGGGAAATGCTCTGGGGCTTTGTAAAAAAATTAGTGATCGCAGACAGGCTGTCGTTGTATGTAGATGCAGTGTACAATAATCCTGATCAGCACAATGGCCCAACGTTTATTTTAGCCACTGTATTCTTTGCCATCCAGATATACTGTGATTTCTCCGGTTATTCTAATATTGCTATCGGCGCCGCCAAAGTGATGGGTTTTAAACTGATGACGAATTTTAACCGGCCTTATTTTGCAAGGAATATTTCGGAATTCTGGAAGCGCTGGCATATATCCTTATCTACCTGGTTTAAAGATTATCTCTACATTTCACTTGGCGGTAATAAGGTTTCAATCCCGAGGTGGTACTTCAATTTGTTTTTTGTTTTCCTGATCAGTGGCCTGTGGCATGGCGCCAACTGGACGTTCATTATCTGGGGTGCATTAAATGGATTCTACCTTGTATTTGCGCTGGTTACCCAAAACCTGAGAAACAAGATGAATAAACTTACCGGGCTTACCCGTGTACCGTTTATTTACAAAACGGTACAAATACTCCTTACGTTTATCCTTACCTGCTTTGCATGGATCTTTTTCCGCGCCAACAGTTTGCAGGATGCGACTTTCATTATCAAAAAAATGGCTGGATTTAAAGGGCCCGTGTGGTATGAAAATCCGTCAATGCTGCTTTATTCCTTTGGCGCCGTGTTGCTTTTATTTATCGCTGAATCAAAACAGGAATATTTCAGGGGCAGCATTTCATTAATCAATAATAAGCACTGGCTGGTAAGGATGGCAGTTTATTCCATCCTCATCATCATCATTTTACTCGTGGGTGTATTTGACGGCGGACAATTTATTTATTTTCAATTCTGACAACTGAATCATGAAAGATAATAGTAAGAAGAACGCATATAGCAGGTTTTTTACAAGGTTACTGGTGCTGGTATTATTTGTTGGTGTACTCGACTTTACTGCCGGCAGCATCCTCCGTTATTTTTATTTTAAACAGCAAAGCGGTTTGCTTTACCGTACCACTTATGCGTTGGAAAAAACCGCCGAAGATGTATTGATACTGGGTTCATCAAGGGCCAACCATCATTATATCCCCGAAGAGTTTGAAAAAAAACTTGGCCTGTCAAGTTACAATGCAGGGCGGGACGGGCAGTTTATTTTTTATCATTACGCGGTTTTACAAAGTGTGTTAAAAAGATATATCCCCAAAATGGTGATCCTGGATTTTACCTCCAGCGACCTTAGGGATGATTCCCGGGGTTATGAACGCCTGTCGTCTCTGTATCCTTATTATAAAAATCACCCCGAACTGCGTGGCGTGGCTGAATTAAAAGGCCCGTTTGAGAAATTTAAATTGTGGTCTTCCATTTATCCTTACAACTCTTCTATTTTTACCATTGCAGTTGGCAATGCTGAGTTTAATAAAAAGCGCACTGAAGATATCAAAGGTTTTGTTCCGCTTCGTAAAGAATGGAATAGACCACTGGAAACAGACAGCCTGCAGGAAGCATTAAAAATTGATTCCCTTAAACTGTACTACTTCGAATCCTTTATCAAAGACTGTGCAGAGCGAAAAGTGAAATTGTATATTGTCAATTCCCCCACTTTTAGAAAATTCAGCTTTCCCGATCCCTATATTGCACTGGCAAAAAATATTGCAGCTACCTACCAGGTGCCATTTTGGGATTATTACCAGGATCCCGCGTTTCTCAAAAATGAAGGAAAGCTATTCTCGGATGCTACTCATTTAAATGGAAAAGGCGCTGTATTTTTTTCCGGGGTGCTTATCAACCGGATACAGGCTGAAAAGGATGTGATTGGATCCAATGAAACAAAATAACCAGCGGGTCACTGCTGTACTGTTTATCCCCCCGCTGCATCTCAGTCATAATATATTGGAAGTACATAACCCGCTTTCATCTCAAATTTCACCAATTGCAAAATCAACGAATGCGGTTAGGTCATCTGCCTGTTTACTTGTAGCTGGAAGGTAAACTTGTTGCAGGTACTAGCCACGATGAACCACGGTAATTTTCTACATTGAAGTTGGCAGTGTTTGAGCCTCCGTCAACATCTGCTGCAGTAAAATAAAAAATAGCGTTATAATTTTTAAATACTATATCGCTGTTAGTTAACGAATAATAGCGGTTCACACTTTTTGATGCGCTGATGACAGAACTGTTGATATTGGGATGGTCGATACTGGTAGTAGACACCGTAACGTTGCCTGCTGCGGAAATATGGAGAAGACAAATGATACAGGCGTATACCTGGAGGATCGGAACTATTTCGTAGAACAACAACGAACGCTGTGGCTTACTTGCTACGTTCAAAAAATTGTTTAGCTACAAAGTTTAAATTGCATTTATCTGAAGGTGAAACGGCGATGTGAATAAAAAGAAGCGTTAAGGCTGTGCTATAAAATAAAAATACAGGAGGGGTACATTCATAAAGCTTGCAATCAACAATATCCGGAGTTTTACATCATCGGGCTGTTTGATCATTTGATGAAAAAATAACAACCACACTGAAATGATCAGGATGAGAAAGATAGCACCGGTGCCAATATAAGAACCACGAACTACGCCTGTATCAATATAAAAATTTCCTGGTTGGTAAGTATCAGCATCTGAATTAAAGGTATAAGAGATTTGTAATGGCCTGTCAAAAACCCCGGTTCGTAAAACTGTAAACGTATCACCGGGATTCAGTTTACTGTATGTAACACCCGGCACACCATATTTATTTCCTTCGCCTGATATGACAAACCATTCCATGTATCTTTTATTCCTGCGGCCGGTTCCCTGCTCAAGTGTTTTATTAGCAACTGTTTCCTCATACTCTTTTGGTGGCAGAACAAATGAATCAACCAGTATCAGCAATGCCACTGCAATATTGATTACAGCATTCATCTTTCTTAGTTGAGAGTAACTGATTCGGATTGATTTCATGATGATGGATCTATTTACCCATCCAACTGTTATTGGCAAAATACATGTCCGGGAAAACTTTGTCCGGATCAATTACCACTTTGGCTAACTTTTCCTTGGTGGGCAGTTGCTGTTTCCAGGAAGCTGTATTGTTCCATATTTCAACAGGTAGTTTTATTCTTCCCTTTTTACCTTTCACTGTTTCATATTCAATAACCACCGGCATCGCCATCTGGTCCAGGTTGGCAATGGTAACCAAAGCGCCTTCAGCAGGATTATCATTTTCGTAAGTAACAGACAGGATGGCCTGGTCGAGCCGGTAGTTTTCTACAAACCATGCTTTCCAAAACCAGCACAGGTTTTCCCCGGTGGCGTTGTCCATGGTTTTAAAAAAGTCCCAGGGTGTGGGATGCTTATAAGCCCATTTTTGAATATAATTTTTAAAGGCATAATCAAATCGAACTGGCCCTACAATTTCGTTGCGCAATAATTCCAATCCGTAACCAGGCTTAAAATAAAGGGCAATGCCGATATTGCTTTCTTTCAGTTCATCGGGTGTAGTCATAATGGCCTCTGTATTTGGGCCGAACATATAACCTGCTGTTTGCTCCATGTTTTGGGGATAGCGTTTATATTCCCCGTTATTAAAATCATCATCTGCCAGTGAATTGATAAATGTATTGAAGCCCTCATCCATCCAGCCATATTTTCTTTCATTGCTGCCCACGATCATGGGAAACCAGGTGTGGCCAAATTCATGATCCGTAACACCAAACAATTGATCGGTCTCTGCCCTGTATCCACAAAAAACAATACCCGGGTATTCCATTCCACCTACAATACCTGCCACATTGGTAGCTACCGGGTAGGGATATTCGAGCCAGCGTTTACTGTAATTTTCAACGCTTGCTTTGCTGTATTCGGTAGCCCTTCCCCACCCTTGTGCTCCTTTACTTTCGGCAGGGTACACACTCATGGCCAATGCAGTTTTGCCGCTGGGTAAATTGATTTTAGCTGCGTCCCAGATAAATGCTTTGGAAGAAGCCCAGGCCACATCACGGGCATTATTGATAGTGTAATGCCAGCTCACCGTGGCAGTTGCTGGCCTGGATCCAGGATCGGATACCTCTTTTTCAGAACGAATGATCACCGTCTTATCACTTTTCTTTGCATCCTCCCAGCGCTTAAATTGCAGCGTTGTAAGCGCTTCTATTGGATTTTGCAATTCGCCGCTGGCCACAACGATGTGCGACGCAGGTGCCGTAATGGTAACGTCAAAATCGCCATATTCCAAATAAAACTCACTTGGTCCTAAGTAAGGCAATGTGTTCCAACCCTGCACATCATCATACACACACATGCGTGGGTACCATTGCGCCACTGTATAAATATTTCCTTTGGCGGTTGATAAAATTCCGCACCGGTCTGCACCATACTCCGGTAATATAAAGGAGTAATCAATTTGTATTTTTGTAACAGCCCCACCGGGTTTCGATGGTTCTTTCAGTCTTAGCTGCATCCTGGTATCGGTAATTAAAAAGTCAGTCACATGATCGCCGATCTTTACAGAACTGATTTTATAACCGCCACTAAAATCAGATTTGGAATCGCCATACCGGCTGCGGCTGTCTACCGGCATACGTGCCTGCCCACGACTTTCTTTACTGAATAAATTCTGATCAAGTTGAAGCCATAAATATGAGAGGCTGTGAGGGCTGTTGTTTTTATAAGTGATCATTACGCTTCCTTTTATTTCGTTGGTTACATCGTTCAAAGAAACGCTGATCTGGTAATCGGCTTTATTTTGCCAGTAGCCAACATCAGGGCTGCCATCCGCACTCCTTGTATTGCTACCAGCAGCGGGATAAAAGGATGGGGAGAAAAGGTCTTTGGGAACATAGCTTGTTTCAAACGAATCAGCCACCTGGGCTGAGATGTTTGCCATTGAGAAAAGAAAGGAACAAACAATCAATAACTTTTTACACATAACACAACTTTTGCCGCCGAAGGTACTTGAAAACATTTGCAGCACAAATGGCAGGATGTTATTTCCATTCCTTTAGCAATTTCCTTCCATCTGCTTTGATGATTTCATCATCTTCTGTATGGTTGGGTTGCTGCAGCATGGCGGTAAGGATATGAATGGCCTTAGCTTTCTGGCCGTCTTTTTTATAGGCTCTTGCCATTTCAAACTGGTTTAAAATAAAACCTCCAGCGAGCGCCTTTGCTTTTTCAAAGGCTTTGATAGATTCTGTTATGGACGCCTTTGGCAAGCCGCCAAACAATACTTTTACCGCTCCCCTTTCAATCACATTCAGGCTGCTGATTTCGTAATGCCACCTGCCCAGTACATGCCAGGCTTTATAGTTCATCGGGTCACTTTTAATGGCAAGGTCAACATGTTTTTTTATTTCTTTTGCGGCGTTTATTTTTTCTTTCCCGCTTTTTTCCAATGAGGTACGGCCGAGGGCGATCGCCATTACACAGTTCGCCTCTGCATGATTGGGGCTAATACGCAATGCGGCCCCGGCATAAGTCTTAGCTGCTTCAAAATAGGCCCCCCTGCTTTTTTCAGTAGGTTCCCGTTTACCAATACGGCTGCAGAGTTCACTGCATTTATTCAATGCATAAATATTAATTGGATGCAGTTGAAGTGCTACTTTAAATTTTTCCAAAGCTCCTCTTTCGTTCATCAAACTTTCCAGCCTGTCGCCTTCTTTGATAAGCGCAACAGCATCCTGTGCAGAGATGGAGTGTATTGTCAATAAAAAAAATACAAAACTCAACAATGTTTTCATACTAAAAATCCTTTTTAAAAGAAACACCGGCGATACCATTGAAATTTTTGATGGGTGCGGATAATTTTTTGATGGTGATGCTCACCGATTTTATCCTGCTGTCATGCTGCTGTATTTTATCGGCAAGTTCCTGTACCAGTGTTTCGAGCAGGGCCGTTGGCTCATTCATCCTGCTTTCAATAATTTGATATACTACCGCGTAATCAACTGTATGCTCCAGCTTCGTAATAACACCTGCAATGTCTGCCACTACATCCACATCCAGTTCAAAGTTATTACCTGTCTTTTTTTCCTTTTCATACAATCCATGATAAGCAAAAAATTTGAGGTTGTGGAGATGGATGGTAAGCATTGGAATGGTTGAATTGTTACATTGTTAAATTGTTGAAGGCAGACCATTGACGAATGACAACAGACCACAGAAAATACAACTGGTCACTTGTCACTCATCACTGATTAATGCAACCCCTTTTCGCTTAAGTACCTTTCTGCATCCAGTGCGGCCATACAGCCGCTGCCTGCAGCAGTTACCGCCTGGCGGTAGATTTTATCCTGTACATCGCCTGATGCAAAGACACCCTCCCGGTTTGTTTTGCTGCTGCCGGGAATTGTTTTAATATAACCTGCCTCATCCATATCGATCCAGTCTTTAAAAATATCACTGTTGGGATGGTGCCCAATGGCAACAAAAAATGCACTCACAGGCAGTTCTGTCTTTTCACCCGTTTGGTTATTCCTGATTCTTACTGCCTCCACTTTTTTATCCCCGATCACCTCATCTGTTTCACTGTGCCAGTACATGGTAATATTTTTCGTATCAATCACCCGTTGCTGCATTATTTTACTGGCCCTCATTTCTCCCTTCCTTACGATCATGTGTACATGCGAACAAATTTTGGATAAATACAAAGCTTCCTCAGCAGCGGTATCGCCAGCACCAACAATTGCCACTTCTTTTGCTTTAAAGAAAAAACCATCGCACACTGCGCAGGCACTCACGCCGTAACCATTCAGGCGCTGCTCACTTTCCAATCCAAGCCATTTGGCCGACGCGCCGGTTGAAATAATAACAGCATTGGCTTCGATCCATTTTTCCTCATCGATTTCCACCTTATAGGGTTGTGCTGAAAAATCAACTTTTGTTGCCAGCCCGTACCGGATATCAGTACCCATCCGCTTTGCCTGGTTTTCAAAATGTGCCATCATATCCGGCCCCTGGATACCATCCGGGTAACCAGGATAATTTTCCACTTCTGTTGTAATGGTTAGCTGCCCGCCCGGTTGAATACCCTGGTATAAAACCGGGTTAAGCCCTGCCCTGCTGGCGTAAATGGCGGCTGTATAGCCTGCCGGGCCTGACCCTATAATTAAACAATGTACTTTTTCTGTTGTATTGTTTTCCATATCTGCTCAGAATGATTTTTTGTGGGGCGAATTTACGCCAATATTACCAATCAAATTTTGGTGAATGCAGGTGCTGCTGATTATTAACGTTTTTGAATAAATAACAAGCGGTTCGAAGGATCTTATTGTGGTACAATGATGGTTTTGTAAAATGCAGCATACCCGTAAAAAGCCCCCAAAGCACCGTTGCTGATATTACCCAGCACCTTTCCAGGTTGTGCAAAGGGGTTGCCGATGCTTTGATAAGCAAACTCCCAGGTATTCCAAAAGGTATAAGTGGGCTTGTCAATATTGCAAAGTTTCAGCGTAATGGTATCACCCCGGTTAAAAAAGTTATCCTCCCGTGACACCGGGTTATTTTTATCAACACCGGGCTGCACCTGCAGTATATAAGTAGTGCCGTCAATCACCTGGTCATCAAACACCGAATTTTCGCCGGGTAAAAATGCGTCTGCATTTTTTTTTGTGAAATAGCGAACATAATTACCAAGCCCCGGCGGGTCGGTAGTCTTCACCATTAACACAAGCCTGGTGGTATCAGTTTCCTCAAACGGCGCTTTTTTCCACCACAACGAATCTGGCTTTTTTGCAAGGATGGGAATAGTGGTTGCAGCATTATATTCCTTACCGTCCGATAAAATTTTTAACGTATAGGAGGTGTTGAACTCCCCATTAAACGCAGTGGCCAGGTTAGCAGAATCGATGCGGTAAGTAAATACATCTATACCAGGTGCCAGATTGGTGGCATATTCTTTTAACTGGTGGGTAAGGGTACCATTAGAAATAGTGACCACTGCATCATGTACAAAGGTATTGGCTAAAATAGCAGGACTGATTGCACTGAAATAATTGAGGCTCCGCGTAAGCACCACCACCGGTGACTGCCCATTTTCAATAGCAGCATCCACTACCAGCACATCGGCAGATTCATCTAAATCAAAATTGATATTTTTTTCGCAACTAATTAATGATATTGCTAACAGCAGGGTGCCGGCCATTTTCTTCATGGTGTAAAATTACTGGATAAGGAACAAAAAATAATCCCAATGGTTCTGCAACCTGGAAAAATAACAATGATCATAGCTATCGTGTCAATCATTAAAATCCCCGGTGAAAATCACCGGGGAACCTTACTGACATTCAAAAAATAGTTTATCCCAGGTATGCTTTTAAAGCACCGCTGTACCTTGCTTTTTGCAAACGCTTGATGGCCCTTTCTTTTATCTGGCGGATACGTTCTTTGGTAAGATCATATTTCTGCCCGATCTGTTCAATTGTAACACCATTCTCTCCATCCAAACCAAAATAAGCATTTACAATTTCAGCTTCCCTGGGGCTCAGTGATTTTAATACCCTGCGTATTTCATTCCGCAGCGAGTCATGCATTACATCTTCATCTGTTTCACTGGCGCCTTTCAGCAGATCTCCCATGGCCACATCTTCTGCTTCATGCACGGGTGCATCCAATGAAGAGTGACGGGTATTGCTCTGAAAGATATTGTTGATCTCTGTTTCGCTCATTTCCAGCAACTCAGCCAATTCCTCTGTTGATGGCTCCCGCTCATGTTCCTGTTCAAAAGCCATGTAGGCTTTATTAGCTTTGTTATAAGTACCGATTTTATTTTGTGGTAACCTAACTAACCTTCCCTGCTCGGCCAAAGCCTGCAAGATTGACTGCCTGATCCACCAAACCGCATAAGAAATAAACTTAAACCCTTTGGTTTCATCAAAACGCTGGGCAGCTTTGATCAAACCAAGATTGCCTTCATTAATAAGGTCACTGAGCGACAGCCCCTGGTGCTGGTACTGCTTGGCAACCGATACCACAAAACGAAGATTGGCCTGTACCAGTTTATCCAGTGCACGCTGATCATTCATTTTAATTTTTTGTGCTAAAATGGTCTCCTCTTCGGGAGTGATCATTGATATCTTAGAAATTTCCTGCAGATATTTCTCCACCGCCTGTGAGTCACGGTTGGTTATCTGGGTTGCGATTTTAAGTTGCCTCATTTGCTTTTTTTGATTTCAGAATTTTATCGGTTACAGTATCAAGACAGTCATATAAAGGAAAATGTTGCAAAAGAAGGTGAATACACCTAAATTCCTAAAAAAAACTGGCTGCAAATGTACACCCTCTATTTTGCATTTCATAGCAATAACGAAAAAAGACCGCAAAAATTAGCTATAAACACTTTAAATCCCATTCTATGAAACCAAAAAGGGGCACCTGCGCCAAAGGGTTGAATATTTCATTTTATGCTAAATCTATCTTGCTACATTTGTGGCCATGATGATAGATTTACGTTCTGATACCGTAACCCAGCCGTCTGCGGCAATGCTGGAAGCCATGTTTAACGCTAAAACAGGCGATGATGTATTTGGAGAAGACCCTGCAGTGAATCAATTGGAATCTATGTCTGCAGCCATGTTCCGGATGGAAGCGGCCCTTTTTTGTCCGAGTGGCACCATGACCAACCAAATAGCGATCAAATGCCATACCCAGCCGGGAGACGAAGTGATCTGTGATAAACTGAGTCATGTGTACATTTATGAAGGTGGCGGAATTGCATTTAATAGTGGCTGCCAGGTGAGGCCCGTTAATGGAAATAATGGAAGGATTGATGCGGAACAGGTGAAGGAAAGCATTAACCCAACCTTTGATTATAAGGCAAAAACCAGTTTGGTTAGTCTCGAAAACACAGCCAACAGGGGTGGTGGTGGATGTTATAAATTTATTGATATTCAGAATATTAAAGCCGTATGCCTCGAAAATAATTTGAAGCTTCACCTCGATGGTGCAAGGATCTGGAATGCATTGGTGGCGAAAGGCGAAAAGCCCGAACAATATGGAGAAATTTTTGACAGCATTTCCATTTGCCTCAGTAAAGGATTGGGCACACCGGTGGGAAGTTTGTTGCTTGGGAATAACAATTTCATTCAAAAAGCAAGACGGGTGCGGAAAGTATTTGGCGGCGGCATGAGGCAGGCGGGTTACCTGGCTGCTGCGGGAATTTATGCTTTAGAGCATAATATCAGCAGGCTGGCTTCCGATCATCATCATGCCCGGCAAATTGAAGCGGCTCTGTTGAAAAAAGAATTTATCGTCAATATAATGCCGGTGGAAACCAATATCCTCATTTTTGAAATTAAAGCTCCGTATACGCCTCTTAGCTTTACGGAATACTTAGCCAGCCATGATATACTGGCCATGGCCATTTCTGCAACAGAGGTGCGGATGGTTACCCATCTTGACATTACAGATGCGATGGTTGAAAAATTAATAGACGTAATTGAAACTATATAAGTATGAATTATAACCATGCTGTATAATCTGTATTTTTGTACCCGTTCAAAAAAAATAACCCCGATTCAACCAAGGCTTTCGTATGAAACTGAATTTTCTTTTTAAAGAAATTACTTTATTTAAAAAGTACAAAACTAACCCTGTTGCCATTACCTGGCTGCTGCTGGCATTGCTGACCGCTATTTCAGAAATTGCCAGGGGTACGAAAGCAATCAACAACTACCAGATATTCAAATATGTTTTCTTCCATACGATTGATCAGGTAAACCTGTATTCCCTTTACCCCGAAGCCCATTACGACAGTAACCATTACGGCATTTTTTTCAGCGTATTGATAGCCCCTTTTGCTTTACTTCCAGGCTGGGCCGGCTGCAGCTTATGGTGCATGGCCAATGCGGCTTTCCTTTTGTATGTTATCGGCAGGTTGCCATTAAATAGGCCACAAAAAATCATCATCCTTGCTATCGGGCTGATAGAGATGCTTACGGCAACGCATAACACACAGTTTAACCCGATGCTTACTGCATTTATCATCTTTCCTTTTATCCTGGTAAAGGAAGGAAAAGAATGGCAGGCAACTTTTTTTATTGCGGCAGGTTTTTTAATAAAATTGTATGGTATCGTAGCGTTGGTCACTTTTCTTTTTTCAAGAAATAAGATAAAATTTACCGGCTGGTTTGTTGTTTGGCTGCTGCTGTTATTTTGCTTTCCAATGCTCCTTTCATCTCCTTCTTTTGTGCTGCAGTCTTATGCCGACTGGTATCATTCGCTTGATGACAAAAATAACCTGAATACCAGCCTGGGCATTGTAGAGGGGCAAAACATTTCAGTGCATGGTATGATACAACGAACTTTTAAATTACCAGGGTTGTCGCAATTATGGGTACTGCTGCCTGCGGCCTTATTCAATTTGTTGCCATTGCTTCGTTTCAAAGCTTATAAGTCAACATCCTTTCAACTGTTGTATTTGGCACTCTGTCTCATTTCGGTCACTATCTTCAGTTCTTCTGCTGAATCTGCCACTTATATTTTGGCAGTTATTGGAGTTGGTATCTGGTTTGTTTTAAGTGACAGGAGAAATAATTGGGTGATCGCTTTGCTGCTGTTTACTTTTATTTTTACCATCTTATCCCCGACCGATTTATTTCCCGATAATATTCAAAAACATTTTTTTGTAAAATATGCTTTAAAAGCGCTCCCTTGCTCTTTGGTTTGGGGAGTTATTGTGGTACATTTATTAACCCGTAATTTTTCACCAACAGCAGCGAATGCAGATGCCTAAAAAAATTTGTATCATCATCCCGGTTTTTAACGAGGAGGGTAACCTTCATGCGATTGTTACGGCCATTAAAAAGGAGTTTGAGCAGTTGATCTATCAATATTATGTACTTTTTGTGGATGATGGCAGCACCGACAACACGTTAAAAATCGTTCAGGGCCTTAGTGAACAGGATAGCAATATTAAATTTATCTCCTTCTCAAAAAACTCCGGTCACCAGGCTGCACTAAAAGCAGGCATCGACCATTCTGATGCAGACTGTACCATATCCATGGATGGTGATATGCAGCATCCACCCAGCCTGATCGGTGATATGCTATCCAAATGGGAAAATGGATATGAAGTGGTGTACACCATCCGGCACGAACAAAAAGAACTTTCTTTCATTAAAAGAACAACATCCAGCCTCTTCTACTGGCTGTTAAGCTCATTGAGCAGTATCGACCTTGAAAAAGGCAGTGCCGATTTCCGGCTGCTGGACAGGAAAGTAATTAATGAACTAAAGCTGCTAAAAGAAAATGATATTTTTTTACGGGGTATAGTTAAGTGGATCGGGTTTAAACAGATCGCTATTGAATACACACCGAAGGAAAGGCACAGCGGCGACAGTAAATATTCATATAAAAAAATGTTGAGGCTCGCACTGCAGGGTATTACATCGTTCAGCACAAAGCCATTGTATGTAGCAACCTATATAGGTTTCTTTTTTTCCATCGCATCATTGGTGTACATTCCTTATGCTGCGTACAGCTACTGGTTTGGTTACACTGTTTCGGGCTGGGTATCCCTTATTGTAACCGTTGCTTTTTTTGGGGGACTGCAACTGATGATCCTTGGTATTATAGGGCTGTACCTCGGTAAACTGTTTATGCAAAGTAAAGGAAGGCCTATGTACATTATTCACAAGACAAATATTCATGAACCGCCCCAATAAAATATTACTCACTTTTGACGTAGAGGAATTTGATATGCCATTAGAATACGGGCAACCTATTTCTGTAACTGAACAGATGGACATCGGCAAAAAAGGCCTGGATGCCATTACCCAACTGATCAATCTGCATGCTGTGAACTGTACCCTGTTTACCACGGCAAATTTTGCCCTGCATTACCCGGGTGAAATGAAAACACTGGCAGCCAAACATGAAATAGCATCTCACACTTTTTATCATTCGGCATTTGAAACAACTCACTTAGCTGAAAGTAAAAAAACACTGGAACAAATTACCGGCTGCCAGGTACAGGGCCTGCGTATGCCCAGGATGAGGACTGTTGATATGAAGGATGTGGCTGCAGCAGGTTACCGCTATGACTCCTCCGTGAACCCTACGTTTTTGCCGGGACGATATAATAATTTGCACCTGCCAAGGAAACCATACACCGACAATAGTATGCTGCGTTTACCTGTTTCGGTTACGCCGCACCTTAGAATTCCGCTGTTTTGGCTAAGTTTTAAAAATTTTCCGTATGCCTTTTATAAAATGCTGGCTTTACAGACACTCAAAAAAGATGGTTACCTCTCGCTTTATTTTCACCCATGGGAATTTACCGACATCAGCCACATTAAAATTCCGCAATACAGCAAACGCTACTCCGGCAGCCGGCTGCTTGAAAGACTTGATAAACTGATGACAGACCTAAAAAAAGAAGGAGAATTTTGCACGGTCAGTTCAGCATTGGAACAGGGGCATCTACTATACCCAAAGATTTAAAAAGTTTTTATCAAAATGATTAACAGCATTTTTTGAGTTAACAGCGGTATATTATTTCAAAAAAGGCTTAATTTTCACCCACCATTACACAAAACAAAACCATTCATATCCTTTCAATTATGTTTAAAATCAAATTAATTACCCAAAAAATGTCATGGGTGCTGATAGCTGCTTTTTTTAGCCTGTTCTTTTTGTCGTGTCAAAAATCTGGAAACAATACCGGCAATGTAAAAGTGAATTTAATTTTCAAATTCGACAGCACGCAGGTTCGGTTGAACAGTTTCGGCAACCCGGTAACTGTGCCCGCGGGCCATGGAGGACAATCACCCAGGTTTAACAGTATGAGCGCCCATTATGCAGAATTAACGCCTGCCGCGATTACACCCCTCGGCAATGGAACCGTTTTATACAGGGCGCCTGAAGTTTCAACCGGCGGCAGCAATGCAATAGATTTTTCCAAAGCAAATTTTGCCGGAAATAACCAAACTTTTTTGGCGGTTCCACTCGGCAGCGTTGCAGCCGGTACTTATAACTATTTAAGGGTGTCGTTGGCGTACCAGAATTACAACGTGTATGTTTCTGTTCCTGGACAAACATTGGATGCCACCCTGGCTTCTTTTATTGGTTTCAATTCCTACATCGGAAGTTATAAAATAAAAGATTCAACCGTTATGGTAAATGCAAACAAGCTGCAGGGTTATTGGGGCTTTGAGGCCAGCGTACCTGGTTTTGGTTTGGTGCGTACCGGCCAGGCTGCTCCGGGTGCCACTACTGTTCCCAATCCCCTGTTTGCCACTTCCGCGGTGCCGGCTGGCTCCTGCGTGGTAACCGGTGCATTTTCCAGTCCACTGGTGATTACAGGAACTGAAACAAGCGACATAAATATTGAAGTGTCTTTATCTACCAATAGAAGCTTTGAATGGACCGAAACCGATGGCAACAACCAGTACAATCCATTGCCGCCAAATAATGAACAGGTGGTTGATATGGGCATAAGGGGGATGATACCTAAAAAATTATAGCTTAAAACACCTGCACAAAAATGCCGGATCACGGATCCGGCATTGCTATTGGTAAAAAATTATTTCGTGATTATTTATCGGATGGATTTCTCTTTCCGGTAGCTAATTTTTCGATAGTTGCTTCCACCCTGGCCAGTTTGGTTTCTTCTTTTTTGGCACTGTTTATCCATACAATGTATTCCTTTTTGTTAGTAAAGGATAAGGTGTCAAAAAAAGCGTTGGCCTTCTTGTTTTTGGCAAATAAGCTTTGCAGTTCGTTGGGCGGGGTTATCGTCCTGGAATCAAAATCAATCCCTGCAACATCAACCGTACTAAAAGAATGCTTGATCTTTTCTGCCTTTTTAAAGCGCATGCCACACCAAACATTATCAAAAGCTATTGATCGTACACATTCCAATCCCCAACTGTCAATACACTGCCAGTTGCAATCCCGTGACAGATCACTTACAATTTTTGACGACACTTTGGGATAGGCTATCCAAAGCTTGGCATCTTCGGCCATAGCCGGCACCACATCTTTTAAAATATCTTTTAACTGGTTGTGGCTAATGGCAAAAACCAACGCAAAATCAATCTTTTTTACTTTCAGGAGTGGCGTTACATTTTTTGAGAAAGAGAGCTTTACAAATTGCTTTTCAATGGTAGAGGGCAATCCCTGTATCAACAGGTTTTTTTCGTCTTTTATTTGTAATTTTTCTATTACTGATAGTGACGGCGCTAGTACTTCCATAATGTAGTGTGAGTTTAAAAAAGGAAGGCGAAGGTAATACTTTTTTTCGCGACATTCACCAAAACTACTTTAGCAACCCGATCAAAGCCAAATCAATCCAACCCTGGCAACTATAAAATGCAGCCTGCATTTAACCGTGAAAATAATAAGCAGGTTACCTATAAAATAATGATAAACTGCTTATAATTAGCATATTTTATCTTTCATCTAAAATAAAATAGTAAAATAAATTGTACGAACCACTACCAATTTAGTATTGGACGTAGCGTGTATCCTTCCTTTTTTAACAATTCGATCAGCCCCTTCTCTCCCACTAAATGCCCGGCACCAACGGCGACAAATACGCTTTCTTTTTTCATAATCACATTCAGTTGAGTTACCCAGTTCCTGTTCCTGTTATCCAGCAAAATATCCTGGTGTTCCTCCATCCCAAATTCACTTTGGCTGAAAAGCTTTTCAATTGCTTCCAGCCGCTGGCTTTTATACACATTCACCATGGTATCAAAATATTTTTTATACGCATCCATGCTGTCAATGCTCTTAAGTAATTCTTTCGCCTGCTCACTGTAAGGGATACTGTCAAATACTGCTGCCTGGAATTCCATCGTCTCCAGTCCTTTAATTTCTTTTTGCTGTGTTCTGGCCAATTTCATCAGCTCTTCTTCCACACCACTCACGGTTTTGCAGGGCATCATTTTTGGGTACAGCATGGCCACCAAAAAATAGGGTTTCGTACTTTGCAAAAAACTAATCGGCATTCGCAGGCTGTCTTTAAAAAATGTGGCAACCCGGTTATAGTCGGTGTCTGTATACAGGTCTTTTAACTTTTTACCACCTTTCATATTCATCATCAGCAGGCCGCCCATCAGCACGGATGGATCATCCATGTCGAGTTCCATATACATTTTATCTGCATTGGCAACGGCTGTTTTTAACTGGCTGCTGATATTAATATCCGCTTTGCAGAGCAAATGGAAAGTTCCAAACAGGTAGCTGTTTTGTTTGAGGCTGTTACCGCTCACTTCCCACAGCAGGCTGTTGTTATCGTTGTTTGCTTTCAGGTCCGTTTGCCTGGGCTGTGCTTTACAGGAAACAAAAAAAAGTGAAAAAGCCAGGAAAATAATTGGTATACGCATTATTCAATTTTAAAAATGAGTTCAATGGAAAATCAGGGCAACACATTGTATAGGCTTCCCCCTTTATCAAAAAAACGTTCGATCTTTTTTTCAACGGCGGCATTCGTCTGCACCGGTGGTGCGTGATGCGGCTTTATACGGGCATCTATTAACAGCGGCCCTTTGCATCCCCAATGTTTATGCTGTACAAAGGCATTTATACCATAAATATCGTGCGATGGGTTACAACGGGTAAAGGTTACCCATAAAAAGTTGCGTAAGTTTTCGGCAGCAAACCCGGCATCGTCTGCCAGCACGATCATTATTACTTCCTTCAAATCAGCGTCACTGAGTTGTTCATCAAGTACCTTCATTTGTACAACGGCCTGTTCATAACTCTTAAACGAGCCAGCCTGTAAACTCACTACGCCCGGCATTACCAACTGGGCATTATCGAAACCCTGTAATTGCAGTAAACTTTCTGGTATGCTGGTTGCCAAAGACCGTAAAACCTGCCCATAAGCTGCAAACACCACTTTACTTCCGCTGTTTAATGCAGTTCCTGAATAATCCAATGTATCAATGGTGGTGTTGGTATAAAAGTGTACATCTCTTTCCAAATTGATTCGCTCGAAAACATACTCCAGGTACTCCCTTATGTTGTGGGTGGTTAGCTTTTGCTCATCGGTGGCAGTGATAAATAAAAATTTTGCCAGGCTCAACTGGCCGGTACCTAAAATATGATTGGCAATAGTAAGTATTTCGGCAGGTTGTTTTGCAGGGGTGTAGGGTGTATATCTTTCGCTGCCGATGGCTAATAATAGGGGATGTACGCCGGCAGCATCTACGGCATGCACTTCTTTTAGACCGGGTATTTCTGCCTGCACGGCACTGCCGGTAATTTCATGAATGAGTTGCCCGAAACTGGTATCTTCCTGTGGCGGACGGCCCACTACGGTAAAAGGCCAGATGGCATTCTTTTTTGCATACACTTTATGCACCCTCATCAGCGGGAAATCGTGCTGCAGGCTGTAATAGCCCAAGTGGTCTCCAAATGGCCCCTCCGGTTTATTTTCGCCAGGGTACACTTCACCGGTTATCACAAAATCTGCATCGGTACTGATGCAATGTCCATCAACATAACAATACCTGAACCTTCTTCCGCCCAGCACGCCGGCAAAAGTCATTTCACTCAAGCCTTCGGGCAAAGGCATGACGGCCGCCACACTGTGTGCCGGCGGGCCTCCAGCAAAGATGCTTACTTTTAAAGGCTGTCCTTTTTTATTTGCTTTGGTTTGATGCACCCCAATACCCCGGTGCAGTTGATAATGCAAACCAACCTCCTGGTTCATCCGGTAATCATTACCTGATAACTGGATGCGGTACATTCCGAGGTTGGCATTCATAATCCCAGGCTTATCAATGTCTTCGGTATATACCTGTGGCAGCGTAACAAATGCCCCGCCATCCAAGGGCCAGTGATGCACCTGTGGTATATCTGCTATACTAATTTGTTGAAATAATACGGGTTTGCCGGCAGGATTTTTTAAAGGCAACGCTTTCAATGCTGCCAAACCTGCTGAAAAATTGTTGATGGGATGTTTGATCGCTTCAATGGGATTATTTTTGAGTTCGATCAGTTGCTGCACTTCGGCCAATGTATTCCTGAATATTAATTTACTTCTGTTGAGCGTACCAAAAATATTCGATGCGGCCCGGAACCTGCTCCCCTTTACATTTTCAAATAACAATGCCGGACCGTTTGCCTCATGTATTCTTAAATGAACGGCTGCCATTTCAAGGTATGGATCTACTTCTTCTTTAATTCTTACCAGTTGTCCATGCTGCTCCAGGTCAAGTAAGCAACTTTCCAGTGATTGATACGCCATGCGGTGTTTTTTGTTTTAAAAAAATTAAAACACTAAAGAATCAGAATAGTTTCAAATGCTAACAACATGAACAGGCTCACGGAAGTGTTAATAAACATTCATAGGACAACCTAACTTACCTTTTCCGTTGCCAGCACGGTACTCATTACCGGTAAGCCGGAAACTTACTGAAACTCCGGCAGTATAATAGAAATCTTTGCTCTTGGGATTGCCTCTTACCCTGCCCTCAGCAGGATATGTTAGCACCGGATTGATCTCAGAACCCCTGAATGCCAGATTAACGGCTGCCTGGCCGTTATTACGCAGTAAGCTGGTTTGATCTGCATAGGTAGCACTTACATCATCGAGGTAATCGGTAAACAATTTTCGCATCACTGCCTCTACCCTCACAAAAACATTTTCATTAATTGCTATTTTAAGTCCACCGCCAAATGGAATGGCCAATTGCGTCAAAGCGTATTTTTCGCGTCCCGGAACAAAGCCCTGTCCTTCGGTTCCCAATGGCTGAAGGTAAACTTTTTGTCCATCCGCATCCATCGCATAGGGATTAAAATGAAAACCAGCAAGGGCCGCATAAAGATAGGGCGTTAAAGTATGCTCAGCCGATTTGATAAGATCATATTCTAAACCGAAATGAAATTCGGTAACCTGGCTGGTAAAGCTAAGGTTTCGGCTGCTGTTGAGTTGACTATACTTGTCATGGGCACCTACTTTGCCACTGATTACGCCAGCACGGATAAAGATTTTATCTGTTAATTCGTAATATGCGCCAATGCCAAAATACGGGTTGGCCTGGTCAAAAGTGATCCGTTTGCCCTGCAGGTCGCCCTGGTAATTCATCAACCCGCCTGACAGGGACAGGTGCAGGTCTTGACCAATTGATACATAGCCCGACAAAACAAACGTCCATGCAAATAAATACTTCCTCATAAGTCTTCTTAAAGGTGAAAATACATGCGCTATCAATACTTATCACGAATGAGAGGCGCTATCATTAATTTTTTATAAAGATCTGTTGTGTTGCTGTAAAAAACAGCAATACAGTAGAAAAAATCCTGCCAATAAATATCGGCTAGTGAAACCTTCGCGAAGTATTTATTGGTGTACAGTGCTCAGATAAAATCTCAATTTTGTCGCCTGTTTTAATAACAGTGATGCTGCAACGCTGGTCTTCGTCAAAAGGAACACCGCGGTAAATCCCTTTACCTTTCCACCGGGTACTTACCACTGCTGTGTTCTCATACAAGTGCACAACAAAGCCTGATCTTTCCATCCTTTCTAAACTATAGGCGGCTGCGCCGGCAGTTTGTACCACGCCATCGCGGCTAAAGGTTCCTCCTGACTGGGTGAAATAGATATAAGCTGGTGCCAGCACAGAATCTACTGCCTTTAAATTCTTATTGCGCCAGCCGTCATCAAAACGCCTGATAACGCTGATAACCTCTTCTTCACTCAGTGCAGGTGCCTTTTTTTTGCAGGACGTGTAACCCACTAACAAAATAAGTAAAATTGATCCAGCAGCAAATTTCATACGTGCAAATATAATTATCATCGCATAACCGGGTAGCTTTACTTTTTCACAAAACGACTAAATGGCTGGTAAATTGCACCAGGCGAATATGCTGCGAAATGGATTTAAGCACGACTCAAAATATTTTTTTTCAACAACTTTTTTTTCCCAATCTTTGTATCCTTCAATTGTAAGAATATGAAATTCTGATCACGATAGTTGTTTCGTGCAGCTATTATTCCCGATAAAATTTTTATGATAGTGGGTCTTCCCCATTATTCCCTGTGTACATATTTGTCAATTCCAAAAAGAATTTCATGACTTCGAATCAAACTGTCAATCAGCGTACCAATACATTTATTTCGCTTGTCCGCCAGTCGCTCAATAGCGAACAGCAGGATTACACCACCGGCAGCATCCGTAAAGCTGTTATACTTTTAGCCATTCCCATGATGCTGGAGATGTGCCTCGAGAGTGTATTTGCAGTAGTGGATATATTCTTTGTAAGCCATCTTGGCAAGCATGCCACATCGATAGTTGGGCTAACAGAATCTGTTATTACGATAGTTTATTCCCTTGCTATCGGCATCAGTATGGCAGCTACCGCTATGGTGGCGAGACGGGTAGGCGAAAAAAATACCGCAGCAGCTTCCAAAGCAGGCATGCAATCTATGCTGATTGCACTGTCACTTACGATTGCCATCAGCGTACCTGGTTTTATTTTTTCTGAAGAACTGCTGCTTTGGATGGGTGCAGAACCTGCTGCTGTTGCCTCCGGTAAAAGTTATACCCGGATCATCATGGGTGGGAGTTTGGTGATCATGTTGCTGTTTCTGCTCAACGGCATTTTCCGGGGTGCCGGCGATGCCATGATGGCCATGAAGAGTTTGTGGCTGGCCAATATTTGTAATATTATCCTATGCCCGCTGTTGATTAGAGGCCTTGGTCCAATTCCTGCATTCGGCATTACAGGAGCAGCCATGGCCACCACTATTGGCAGGGGTATCGGTGTTTGTTACCAGTTATACCACCTGTTCAACGGAAAGCGGCTGGTAAAGTTTGTATGGAAGCATTTAGCACCAGACTGGTTCATTATCCGGTCCATCATTGATATCGCCTGGCCAGCCACTTTACAGTTTATAATCGGCTCCGGGAGCTGGATCGTGCTGGCTATGCTGGTTGCGCATACTGGTCACAGTGATGCGTCTGCGGGTTACCAGATCGCTATCCGGCTGGTGATGTTTTTCCTTTTACCTGCATGGGGGCTCAGCAATGCCGCAGCTACGCTGGTGGGACAAAACTTAGGAGCCCTTCAACCTCAACGGGCAGAAGAATCTGTTATTAAGACTGCCAAATACAATGCGCTGTTTATGCTGGCTGTTTCATTAATCTTATTAATTTTTACTCCACTGATCGTTGCTTCTTTTACGAAAGAAAAAGTGGTGGCTGACTATGCGGTACTGGCAACGAGGATTATCAGTGCGGGCTATCTTTTTTATGGTGTAGGCATGGTGATGGCCAATGCTTTTAATGGAGCAGGTGATACCCGTACGCCAACCGTCATTAACTTTTTTGGGTTTTGGTTTCTCCAGATTCCTTTGGCATATGCGTTGGCCATACCATTCGGCTTTGGCCCAACCGGTGTATTTGTTGCCATACCCGTTGCAGAAACGGCCATCAGCATTGCTGCCTTTATTGTATTTAAAAAGGGAAGATGGAAAATGAAGAAGGTGTAAACAGTTTTTTTAACATGGCGGTGAAAATTTCCACAGCTAATTCAGGACAAAGCTTTGCACGGATGTATGCTTGTCAGTTTGTATACGCATCCAATAGAATCCTTTTGATAGTGCAGATAAATCTAATTCGGGGTGACCACCATACATACTATTGATCTCTTTTGAAAAAACGGTGATGCCCAAAGCGCTGGTTACAGCAATCTTTACCGGTCCGGTATAGTCATTCAGCGCCAACTTGATTTTGCCGGAAGATGGGTTGGGATAAATTGTTACCGGTTTACCAGCTTCCATTTTTGCTGCCCTGGTTGAAGAAAAGCACTTATCGCCCAATTTAGTCACGAGCGCAATGCTGTACCGGTATTCAATACCAGGCAGTACCATACTGTCGGTAAATAAATATAAACCGGGTACACCGGCAGGTACATAACCAATTTGGATAAAATCTGAATTTCCAAATGATCGCATGATTTCATAGTGATCCACACTTCTTTCATCCTCCATGTTCCATTGCAATTGCACTTTTCTACCCGCCAGTACAGCCTGATCGAACTGGTAACTGATCCGGATATTATTTTGAAGACAGGGGTTGCGGCAGGCATTGCCGGTAAGTTGCCAGTCATTTGTAATTATTTTAGCAGCTTCTTCATAGGTGGGCTTTTTTAAAAAACAGGTAACCGGACTTACCATACCGGCCCTCAACTCTTTTATCCTGTTTCCCTCCAGTGTGTTAGCCAACGTGTAATCACCATTATCCGGATCAACAAAAATTGCTTTTAAACCCCGGGGGTCATTTCTTAAATCAAAGAACAGACTCTTCTTGTCCTGCCCGGTCTGGAGCCTCCATTCATCAAATGATTGGATGTCAGTTCGTCTCCCAGTGCTGCTGTTGACACCCCTCCAGTAAAGTCTGCTCCCGCTGAGGAATATATAAACATTATTATTCCATCGGTCGGAGGAAACCCCTGGAGTACTGGTATTTGCTACAGCAGTCATAATATAATTTGGGGTATCTACATCGCAGATAAAAATGTTTCCCGTAGCATTTATAAAATTATTGCGGCCCCCGGTACCAGCAACCAGGGAACCAATAAATGAGCCCCCACCGGGTGCGGTACCCCTGCATTTATGATGAATAATAGAATTAGAAAGTAACAGATGGGTGGAATCTGAAAGAGCAATCCCGGTCGTCCTGGTTTTGCCAGAGATCTTTATCAAGCTGTTGTTTATTGTCGCCATGATATACCGGTTACTAAAGCCGATCCCAAGCTCCACATCAATAAAAGCCGCGTTTTTAATGTCTGCGTATTTTGCCCTGCAGTAAGTAAAACCCCTTTTGTATTTATCCGAATAAATGTTATTCAATATCACCGTGTCATTATTGGCAGATTCTAAAAAGCTTTCCGCTTCCGTAGTATCTGCAAAAGCAATTACATTATCCAGCTCCAGGGCACCAAAATTTGAACCAAAACTAGTGTGTGTGTAAATGGGATACCTGATATCTAAAAAAATAGAATTGGCTATCTTATTATGCCTGTTAAACCCCTGGGCATCATAAAAAACAACTGCATAGCCGTTGGTGTTTCTGGGTCCGGGTAAAAAAAGTGAATTATTGATGGTGGCGCCTCTAAGTCCAAGATGATGAATACCGGCTCCGGGTCCAAATATCATCCGGTTAAAAATTGTATTGGCTCCGGCAGGTATCATTCCATTCCCTGCTCCATAACCCCGTATCCATAACCTTTCAAAATGATTATTTTTATTGTATGTGCTGTTGATAGCCCGGTCTCTTACCGTTACTTCATAGCGGTAACGGGAGTTGTTGTTGGGGGATGAGCCATCACTGGTGTGGATATATATTGTTTTAGGATTTACCGCAACGGTAACGGGTTCGTAAAAAGAACCAGGCGTATTATCAGCGGCCTGCAGGGTTTTTACAAATGTCAATAATTTCCTTGCAGTAATTGGTGCAGTGTGTTCAAGCATTTTATCTACTTCAAATACATACACCATACTGTATTGCCCTACATTATTCACCCCGTACCCGGTAAAACCCGACAATGGAATATCCTGCTGAAAAGTGTTTACAGTTGCCGCGGTTCTCACCCAGCCAGTATCAAAAACTTCCGTTCCATTAAAGATGGCAAAATTCTTATTAGCCCCATTGTCAAAATAAGTAGCTGCTCCAACAGAATGAAGCGGGTTATAAGTTTCATTAAAAACATTTCCACCTTTAAATCCAATTTTTACCTTTCCATTAGCTGTTCCAAAAGACCTGAGCGGGAGAAGAGCGCCCGCAATTGTTTTTTTGGGAGTAGTTTTTGACTGCCCTGCGTTGGCATCGTTGCCTGAATTGCTGATATAGAAATCAAATACATCCTGGGAACAGGAATAATTATAAAAGAACAGGAAGGCAATAAACAGCAAAACATTTTTCATCTGCTAATATTTTATATCTGGCAGCCGATCATTAACGGTGTATATTATAGGAGATTGAAGGTTTATCTTTTTTTAAACCGGGTTGCGGATTATAGAACCGATTGTTACAAATATAAGAGATTTAGGCACATCATTCATTTCCTAAACCCATTGCCGCCCGCTTCATTTTTTGTGAAGTGTCCTGGCCAAAATATTTTTCAATCCTTTTTTCTACTATATAAATTACTGGTGTGAGGATGATCGCCATCGTGAACTTATACAAATAGTTCACCAGGCAAATGCCCAATACGAGCTGCCAGCTCCACCCTTTGCCAATTTTAAAGGCAATAAATAATACGATAAAACTGTCAACCAATTGCGAAACCAGTGTTGAACCCGTAGCCCTTAGCCATATTTTTTTTTCGCCTGTATACTTTTTTATTTTGTGAAAAACAGTTACATCCACCAGTTGGCTTACCAGGAAGGCCACCAGGCTGCCCGCAATGATCCACATGCCTTGTCCAAAAACACCGTTGAATGCCTTGTTCATGTCCGGAATACCATCCTGGATACCGCTCCCATACCAAAAATCTGCGGGCGGCATTCCCATCGCAAAATAGAACATTAAAAAGGCGTAGCCGATCAGGGCTACAGCGGTGTAAGAAATTCGCCGTACGGCTTTGGGACCATAATATTCATTCACAATATCAGTCACTACAAACTCAAGCGGCCACAGCAATACGCCACAGGTGAGGTTAAAGGAAAGCCCTTTTTCTCCAAACAGGGTTAGGTTTGCCGGTGGCAGGTTAAAAAATTTTTCCAGTGAAAATATCTTTCCGCCAATACATTCTGCTATCAATGCATTGGCTACAAAAAAGGCACTGAATATTACAAACAGTTTAGTAGGCCTGTCTTTAAGAATGTTGTGTATCATGTGATAATTGCTAAAAGAAAAAATAATAAACCTGTATCAACAGCAGCAGGAAGTTAAACCAAATTAGCCATTTGGAAACGGGCTGTACAGTTTTTGAAACAAAAAATAACAGGCAGGTAATATTGAAAACAATATTCACAATGATGGCCCCGTATCCCAATACAACCAGGGTGCTTTGAAGTGGTTGCAGTATGAGCCCCCCGTCAAAATTACCCTGTTGCTTATTGGCATTTTCAATCCAGCGCAAAATTACTGCCGCTATAAAACACAGGTTGCAGATGAAAACTATTTTAGAAAAAAAATGCATTGGCGGTTTATAGTTTGGGGTTTGAGGTTTGAAGTTTGAGGTTTTCAACAATTGAACAATACATCCATCCAGCCATTTATCCATTCTTTCCGGCCAGCATGGGTACAAAAGAAAAGTTCTCAAATGCTTCTTCCGAAGTAGTACCGTCTGCATTTTTTGTGATGCGCAGCATGCGCTGATGGGCACCTTCATCTACCGGTACTATCATTTTGCCAGCCGGCTTTAACTGGGCAATTAATTTGGGCGGAATCATTGGTGCTGCAGCAGTGATAATGACTTTATCAAATGGCGCAAATGTAGGCAGGCCCTCAAATCCATCGCCGTAAAAAAATTTCAAGTTGGGATATTTACTTTTAAAAACATATTGCTTTGTCTTTTCAAACAACACTTTTTGTCTTTCTATGGTAAATACTTTTGCACCCATTTCAGCCAGCACGGTGGCCTGGTAAATACTACCGGTTCCAATTTCCAGGATTTTTTCATAAGGTTTTACCTGCAGTAGTTGAGTCTGGTATGCTACGGTGTAAGGCTGTGAAATGGTTTGCCCTTCGCTGATGGGGAACGCCCTGTCTTCATAAGCGATTTCATCAAAGGCACTGTCTAAGAAAAAGTGGCGGGGGATATTGTTCATGGCACCCAATACAGTTTCATCCGTTATTCCTTTCTCCCTTAAAATATCCATCAATTTCTTTCTCAGGCCTTTGTGCCGGTAGGTATCTTCGTATTTTCTCATAGCAGGATGCAAGATAAAAAAATGCCGGCAGTTTAAGGCCGGCTTTTGTAAAAGAAAAATGGTCACTGTTATTTGTACCGTGGCGTATGTTCATCAAAAAATTCATTTACCGTTTTATTCCAGTTTTTTAATGCGTCGTTGCGGCGGTCATTCAAGTCATTATTTTTTTGATTGTAGGCCTGCGATGCTTTGTTGATATCGTTTACACCTTTATTGTAATTGTCAACATCAGTTTTTGCAGGGTCTGACTTTTTTTCATATTCTTTGTTCAGCGCATCAAATCTTTCTTTCACCAAAAAATAATCACTGATGGCAGCTACTTCGCCAGCCTCCGTAACATAAAACTGCAGGATCAATTTACAGGCAGCCAGCACTGAATTATCACCCTGGAAACCTTTTATATCTTTTAATTTATCCAGCCCTGCCTGTGCATATCCCTGCATGGCATTTTTGGTTTGTTCAATGCTGGTAATATTGCCTTTGCCAATAGCTTCCATCAATTTTTCTTCCTGTTTGTACGGTTTAAAAAATAACAGGTACAGTTCGTTGTAATATTGGTTGAGTTCATGCACCTGCTTTGTTTTTTCCCCCAGGTCAGATGTTGACTCTACCAGTTTGATATTGTTTTTTCCTGCAAAATCCGTTTCGGCCAGGTGCATTTTCTTATTTCCTTCTTCCAGCTTTTTATCAATGCCTTCTTTCACCAATAAAAAGGCTTCCATTTCATCATAACTCTGCTCTGCAATCTCTTCCATGTTCAGCACTTTGCTGTAATCATCGTTGAGAATATTGTAATACGTTTTCATAAAAGCTACGGTAGTATCGCGGTAGCCTTTATCACCTTTAAAAGCAGGCAGGCTGCCAATATTCATTTTCGCTTCCTGCACTTCATCCAGTAATTTCATCCGCAGGTTTTCTACTTTTCCTGCTCTTTTTCCATGTGCAGAAGCACTGGCATAACTCAAATATTTTTTGGAAATGTTTACTCTTTGCGTGCCGATAAAACTCATATACTGGCTTGCATTTTCCAGGTCCTGGGCCAGGCTGCTGTTTGCGATGGGCAAAATAAAAAGGAGTAAAACAAATTGGTAAAATAGTTGCATTGCAGTATTTTTTGGTGTTTATAAAAGGGTTAAAAGGTCAATGCATTATTTTTTTTAAAGTTTATTTATTGATCCAGTCCATCAATATAAAATATCCTTCCGCTATTGTTTCGTCTGTTTTTATGTGGTCAATGTATGCTTCATTTATTTCTTTGCTCGTTTCGGCAGATTGGGCGATCCGCTGCCAGTCGAATTTATTATTGGCCACCGTGATACTACCGGCGTTGGGAACAGGCCCTTCTATTTCTTTAAACCTTTGGGTAGTTGCCATCCAGGCTGCAGCATAGCCCGGCCATTGCAAAGGCACTACCCTGTTGTTTTTATTGCCTTTGTACCAGGTGGTAAAATTACTGACAGCAGAAAAATAAGGGCTTTTTTCTACCCGGGCTTTGCTCTTTTGTGCAAGGTTGGCCAGCGGCGGCAAACTAAGTGCATGATACATACCAGCCTTAGTGTTATCTGGCTGCAATGCGCTTTCGTTGGCTTTTTCTTTATAGCTGTCATCATCATACAAGTCGGGCAGCGCAATATCGGGCTCCACCCCTTTCCATTGTGTGGTACTGCCGCTCACACGGTAAAATTTACTGCCTGTAACTTTTACAAAATCGGTGGCATGTTCAGGTGGTGTGGCCGTGGTGTCCATTGGCAATACCACCTGTGCAGTACCTTTACCATAGGTGGTGCCGCCAACGATCAATGCCCTTTTATAATCCTGCAAAGTGGCACTTAAAAATTCACTGGCACTTGCGCTGGCACCATTTACCAATACCAGCAATGGCCCGTCATAAATGCTGCCCCTGTTGGGGTCTTTTAAAAAATGGATCTTGCCATCTTTGTCTTTTACAGAAGCCACCGGGCCAATATCAATGAATATGCCCGCAAGCTGCATGGCCTCCCACATACTGCCGCCGCCATTGTTCCTTAAATCGAGTATGATGCCCTGTATAGAATCTTTTTTTAGCTTGATGATCTCTTTGCTTACATCGTTGGCACAGCCATCCAGTGTAAAATCTTTTTCTTGCCTGGCTGCTTCATTTTCACGGCTGTAAAAGCCCGGCAGGTGGATGTAGCCAATATGTTGATTGCCTCCAAGAATAAAACTTTTCACAATGCTTTCATCATTGGTCACTCTTTCTTTTACCAATTTTACTGTCTTGGTTTCGCCTGCGGTAGTCCTTACCGTGATGTCCATACCTTTCTGGCTGCTGCCATTCAGGTACTCATCTATTGTGCCGGCATCCAGTTCTTTAATGTCCTTTTCTACATTATCAATTTTTAGTTTTGTTACAATATCGCCTTTGTTGATCTTACCGCTGCGCCAGGCACTGCCACCGGGTTTCAGGTAGTCAATTTCAATATCACCTTTATCATTTTCTTCAAAGTCCATCCCGGTAGAGAGTTCACTGGCACTCAACGTTGTTTCAAAATTAGTTTTTGCTGCCAGGTTCATGTAGTTGGTGTGTGGGTCGTAGCACCAGGCAATGTCATCCAGGTAAGCATCCTCCAGTTTAATTTGCAGGGTGGATAATTTATTGGCAACATAGGCCCGTTCCGCTTTCTTTATCAGCAGTCTTTTCGCCGTTTCCAATGTCGCGAAGTTGGTTGGTAATTTTAACTCGATGTTACCGGTAGTATCCGCCACCGTTTCTGCCACTTTGCGGAGCAGTTCCCATTTTAAATATTTCTGCCAGCGCTGCATCAGTTCCTGCTCATTGGCGGCAAAAGTTTCAAAAGGCCACACCATATTATCCGGCTTAGAAAAATCCAACGGCTTTGAGAGCAGCGTGTTGATTATACTATCCAGCATTAGCAGGCGCTTCTTGTAAAGTCCAAGGCTTTTATAAAAAAAGCCCCATTCTTTTCCATTCATTTCATCATCCAGCTTTGTCTTAAATGGTTCCAGTATCGCCATATCTGCGTCGATGAAAAACAGCTTTTCATGATCCAGCGTATTCATCCATTTATTGTATAATAAAACAGCAGCACTGTCATCCCATTTTACCGGTTGGTAATGCTGCTGCTCTAAAAAGCGTTTCAATAGCAATGCCTTTTCCCTCAGTGTTTTTTTGTGGAAACACATACAGGGGCAAAATAAAAAGAAGCAGGCACGGGATTATTTTCATGGAGTGTTATTTCAATTTCATCTCCTCTATGATCCCGGCAACTTTTTTGTTCAATAATTCGGATGCTGCTTCAAAGCCCGCTTTGTTTTCGAGTTTGGTATTTACGCTGAAATAAAATTTTATCTTAGGCTCCGTGCCACTTGGCCTGGCGGAGATCTTTGTACCATCGCTCAATGAAAATTGCAGCACGTTGCTTTTTGGCAAATCAATTGTCCAGGTTTCGCCGGTGGACAAATTTTTGCCCACCTGCAGGTCATAATCCAGCAATTCTGCCACTGCCACACCATCAATTGTTTTGGGCGGATTGTCACGGTAACCCTGCATCATGTCTGCAATTTCTTTGGCCCCGTTCATTCCTTTTTTGGTGATGCTTACCAGGTCTTCTTTGTACAAACCGTACTGCACATACATATCAATCAGTTTATCATACAGGCTGCGGCCTTTGTTCTTTTCATACGCTGCCATTTCACACAAGATGGCCACGGCACTCACCGCATCCTTATCCCTTATCTGGTCGCCAATCATCAGTCCAAAACTTTCTTCTCCGCCAATAATATATTTTTCTTTTCCTTCTTTTTGTTTGATCAGCGATGCGATCCATTTAAAACCGGTGAGCACATTGTAACAGGCAATGTTATTTTCTTTCGCAATGGTATCGATCATGTAAGAAGTCACGATCGTTTTCACTACCATGTCATTGGGTGCTGCAAGGCCCTTTGTTTTTCTTGCTTCAATCATATAATTGAATGCCAGTACCGCTGTCTGGTTGCCATTCATGAGTATCCATTCGCCTTTATTATTTTTTACGCCAATGCCCACACGGTCTGCATCAGGATCGGTACCCAGTAAGATATCGGCATCCAGTTCCTGCGCTTTTTTCAATCCAATGCTCATCGTTTCCCGCTCTTCCGGGTTGGGGTAAATAACAGTGGGGAAATTGCCGTCGGGTGTGCTTTGTTCTTCTACGATGTGTACATTATCAAAACCATATTGAGCCAGCACCTGCGGCACCAGTTTGATGCCGGTACCATGTATGGGGGTATAAACAATTTTCAGATCATGCTGTGCCGCACATACTTCGGGGTACACACTTAAACCTTTTACCATGTCCAGGTAAATGGCATCCACTTCTTTTCCAATCAGCGTAATGTTAGCTTCACCCCCAGTCCATTTCACATCATCTACCGAAGCAATTTTTTCCACTTCCTTAATCACATTCACATCATGTGGCCCAACCATTTGTGCGCCATCATCCCAGTAAGCTTTGTAGCCATTGTATTCTTTCGGGTTGTGGGATGCGGTACACACCACCCCACCCTGGCAACCAAAATGACGGATAGCAAAACTCAGTTCCGGCGTGGGCCGGAGTTCTTCAAATAAATATACTTTTATGCCGTTGGCGGCAAACACATTTGCAGTTGTTTCAGCAAAAAACCGGCTGTTGTTGCGGCAGTCGTGTGCTATAGCCACTTTTACATTGTTGCCAAAACATTGTTTTAAATAATTGGCGTAACCCTGTGTTGCTATGCCCACTGTGTATTTATTCATCCGGTTGGTGCCAATGCCCATGATACCCCTTAAACCACCGGTACCAAACTCAAGGTTTTTATAAAATGCGTCAGCCAGTTCATCCGGATTTTCTGTTTGCAGTTTCGCGATGGCATCTTTTACAGATTGCTCATAATTACCAGTAAGCCAGGTATTGATTTTGTCTTGAATAGCAGCGTCCATATCGTTGATTTTTTGAAAAATGAAGATATTGTTTTTTGGTTTTAAAGTGAATGATTGGGCAAAAGAAATTTAGTGACAAAGGTGGAATCATTATTTTTTGTACGCCTCCAGTTAACCTTGTTCATCATCTGTGCTGCTGTTCCCGTCCGAACGGCGTTGACCGGGCGGGCACTTCTATCAGGCGTAACATTCGGCGATGGAAATTTTATTGAGCATTTATAAATATAAGCTTCATGCAGCTTCATCAAAAAATACAGATTACTTTATCTTGGCATTTAAATTTATTTCATCCCATTCAGCATTTGCTTTTTTACAATAGTATTTCTAATTGCAAGCATTATTTATTTTGGAATAAAGACAACAGGCTACCATCAATTTAGACATACAATCGGCGACCTGGGAGAAACCGGCAGCCCTTTTGAAAACCAAATTGGCTTCGGATTATTTTTACCAACCGGTATTTTGTTGGGCATAGTAGCCTTGCGGGCAAAAGATGATACCAATGCCATGGGACTTTCTTTGGCGTTGGCTGCTGGTTATATCATTTCAGCATTTTTCCCCTTCGACTCCGGATCGCCTGCTTCCGGTAGCTGGAAACAACAATTGCACAATGCAGGTGGCATTTATTTTTTATTGCAGGCTGCTCAGTCAGGACTTCAGTTGTTGGGCGTTCCTTTTAAAACAGTTGGCTTTGTTGTAGTTGGCTGTATTGTGGTTACTTCTATTCCAAACAATCCTGTAAGAGGGCTGGCTCAACGTATTGCAGAGTTACTGTTGTTTGCTTTGTCAACTGGTGTAGACATTTACCTCACTTCCACCCACGCTCCCAACACTTCCCCACCTTCCACTTCTACATAAATATGTTCATCCAGCGTGGTGGAAATAGACAGCCCAACATAATCCAGTGCAATGGGAAAAGATTTATGGGTACGTTCTACCAGGGCGGCAGTCTGTATTTTTTTTGGATATGCTTTCAGCAAAGGTTGTAATGAATACAACATGGTCCGCCCGCTGTTGGCAACATCATCAATCAATACCACCACTTTGTTATTGAAATCAATGACTGGTTCAATGCGGATCCCGGCAGGCTGTTTTTTATCCAGCGATAAAGCAGTTACGATCACTTCTCCTTTAAAAGAACCTTGCAGGTAAGCGGCAATCTTTGCGGCAATCACCATCCCGTTTTCTTTTATGCCGATCAATACCAGTTGTGGCTCATCATAATTCCGTTCTACCAGTTCCAGGGCTATGCGGCGGAGTTTCTTATCAGCGATCTCTTTAGTTACAATGTATTTTCTTTCGTTGCTCACTATGTTGTTTATTAAAGTTGAAAATTAGCAACAAATCAACAATCGAACAAGTAAGTTTGTTTTAGACGGTTGAAGGTTTAGGGTTGAAGGTTTAAAGTTTAAGGTTTAAAGTTGAAGGTTTAGGGAGTTTACTATTGCTAAACTCCTAAACTCCTAACCTTCTAAACCTCTAAACAATAAATACCTTTGCCCGTTACTATTATAATTTAAACCTAAACAATTACCTTAGCCTTTATAAAATACGATCCATGCACTTGCTACCACAAATTCTCTTCGTTGCAATTTTAAGTTTTGCCGGTTGGTTGTTTGCAAAAAATATGGTGCAGATTCGGCGCAACATTTTGTTGGGCAGGGATGAAGACCTTTCTGACAACAAACCGCTCCGCTGGAAAAACCTGTTGCTGCTGGCTTTGGGGCAAAAAAAAATGTTTAAAAATCCATTGGTGGCAGTAATGCACCTGGTGATCTATGCTGGCTTTATCATTATTAATATAGAAGTGCTCGAAATTGTACTGGATGGCATATTGGGCACACACCGGTTGTTCTTTCCATTCACCGGTCCTTTGTATGCTTTCCTTATCAATTGCTTTGAAATACTGGCAGCAGGTGTAATTATAGTATGTGTTATTTTTTTATTGAGAAGAAATGCGATCAAGCTCAAACGTTTTACCAGTAAAGACCTGAACGGCTGGCCAAGGAGCGATGCCAATTATATTTTAATTACCGAGATCATTTTGATGAGCCTCTTCCTCACCATGAATGCAACAGACAGGGCTTTACAACTGCAGGGCGCCGAACATTATCATCAAACAGGCAGCTTTATTGTTAGCGGTATGCTGGCTCCTTTGTTCAATGGTTTATCAACTACTACATTAATAGTAATTGAAAGAAGCTGCTGGTGGCTGCACATTATTGGCATCCTGGCTTTTTTAAATTACCTGCCGTACAGCAAGCACCTGCATATCATGTTTGCATTTCCCAATGCCTATTATACAAGGCTGGATGTTCAGGGTAAAATGGCAAATATGGAAAATGTGCAGAACGAAGTAAAGTATATGATGCAACCCGAACTCGCCCCAGCCGGAGAAGCTGCACCGATGAAATTTGGTGCCAAAGATGTATCCGACCTGAGCTGGAAAAATTTGCTGGATGCTTACAGTTGCACAGAATGCGGGCGCTGCAGCACAGCCTGTCCTGCTAACCTGACCGGCAAATTATTAAGTCCGAGAAAAATCATGATGGATACGAGGGACCGGCTGGAAGAAGTGGGCAAAAACATCAACGCCAATGGCAGCTATGCTGATGACGGAAAAACATTACTCCATAATTTTATCACCGTAGAAGAATTAAGGGCATGCACCACCTGCAATGCCTGTGTGGAAGCGTGCCCCGTAAGCATTAGCCCTTTAGACATTATAATCCAGCTCCGCCGCTCATTAATAATGGAGGACAGCAATGCGCCGCAGGAGTGGAATGGCATGTTTGGCAATATTGAAAACAACTTTGCTCCATGGAAATTCTCACCTGAAGACAGGGATCAATGGGTGAAAGAGTTGCAATAATATCCTGATTTTTGAAGGCTCAACGTTAAAATGATATGTTGCTAAACGTTGATATCGCTTGCTCAACTGGTTTACTTTTCATCAGCAATGCAAACAGTTACCACCCACATTCCTGCCGCTTTTAAAATATAGTGCCAATTAATCCGTTATTAGACCAGGGAAAATATAAAACTGTGTACCGGCGGTGTGTGATTATGCTTTATATTTATCTGCTATTTATTGCAGCCCCTGATAAAACCTAAAAAATTTGCTTACTGAATTTAACTTCCGCACGGTCTGGTATTTTGTAAAACGCATTGCATTCATGGTGCTGCTGCTGTCTGTATATACAAGCTTTGCCCAGGCACCAATGATCAGTTCCTTCGGCCCCACTTATGGTGGACAATCTTCTTTCATTAACATAAAAGGCAACAACTTTACCAACGCTACGGCCGTGAGTTTTGGCGGTACTCCGGCCGGATTTTTTTATGCCCCGACCGATAGCACCATTGTAGCGCTGGTTGATAATGGCAGCAGTGGCGCTGTTGCTGTTACTACTGCTAACGGAACAGGGTTAAGGCCAGGTTTTACATTTGTGTTGCCGCCAACAATTACTTCGCTCATTCCTACGATTGGTGGGTATGGCGATACCGTTATCATAAAAGGCAAAAATTATATTGATGTGTACGGTGTTTACGTTGGTGATTCTTCAGCGCTTTCGTTTAGTGCTTTGTCTGACAGTGTAATTAAGGCAGTGATTGGAAACGGCATTTCAGGCCAGGTGGGCGTGGATGCTGTTGGCGGCAGTGGCTCCATTACCGGCTTTATACACTTAGGTCCGGCTATTACTTCATTTAGCCCTACCGCCGGTATTGCAGGTACAATCGTAAAAATAAAAGGGATTAATTTTACAGGCACCACCAGCGTATCTTTTGGAGGCTTTCCTGCTGCTTCATTTATAGTTTCCGGCGATACAGTGATCACTGCTATTGTAGGTGCCGGCGGACCAGGTGAGGTATCCGTTACTTCCCCCCGGGGTGTTATAGCAGCACCAGGTTTTATCACGCCGCACATCAAATCCTTTTCACCACAAGCCGGCACAAGGGGCACGGTAGTCAGCATGATGGGTACTAATTTTTCCGGTGTGTCCGCTGTAAATTTTGGAGACAGTTCCGCCGCTTCTTTTACCGTGGTATCCGATACCGTTCTTACAGCCATCGCAGGCAATGGTGAATCCGGTGACGTAAGGGTTACAAAGGGTGGATTATCAGCCAGCAGCGCCTACTTTTATTACTACCCATACCAACCAGCTATCACTGCATTTGCGCCAGCTTCGGCTTACGCCGGAACGGTAGTAACTATCAGGGGTACCCATTTTACCGGCACGTCTAACGTCAGTTTTGGGGACAGTGCTGCAGCTTCTTTTACTGTTGTGTCGGATTCCGTTATTACGGCAGTGGTGGGTAATGGAAATTCCGGTTATTTATTTGTAACCAACAATAATTTTATCGATTCCCTGGCAGGGTTTTCCTATTTTATCAATGAGCCCGTTATCAGCAGTTTCTCCCCTGCAGCAGGGCCTGCCGGAACCACAGTGCTCATCACCGGCACAGGTTTTAATGCATCGCCTGCAGCTAATATTGTTTATTTTGGTGCAGTAAATGCACTAGTTACTGAAGCCACAGCTACTTCATTGAACGTGATCGTTCCAGCAGGCGCAACGTATCAACCCATAACAGTTGCTAATAACCGATTAACCGGCTATTCAGGCAAACCCTTTATTGTAACGTTCCCGGGAGCGATGGCTGGATTTTCTGCCCTTTCGTTTGCAACACAATCTAAAATCAAAACAGTTGGCAGCAATCCACAAAGCATTGCTGCCGGAGATTTTAACAACGACGGTAAAACAGACCTGGCTTTAGTATATGGTTATTATGGCAGTTCCAATAATACGGTTTCAGTTTACAAAAATACTGGCAGCAATGGTTTTATCAGCTTTGGTGCGCCTGCGGAGTTCAACGCAGGCACACAAAGCAATGGTGGATTTGATATTACCGTGGCAGATATGGATGGCGATGGAAAGCTGGACATTGTGGCACTGAGCAGTGGAGATAACCTGGTAGGGGTTTTAAAAAATACCAGTAGCAATGGTAATATTTCTTTCGCCCCCAAAATGGATTTTGTTACCGGCACCTCCGGCGGGCCCGATGGCACCAGCCCGGTAAATATTGCCGTACATGATTTTGATGGTGACGGCAAGCCTGATATTACAGTCGCCAACTTTGGGCTGAATAACTGGTGCAATGTAAGTTATATCAGGAATACCTCCGCCAACGGCATACTGTCTTTTGATACCAGGAACGAATACCCCATTACAGATGCTTATGTGGTGAACGCTGCTGATTTGAACAACGATAAAAAACCGGACATCGCTGTCGGTATTCATGTAAACGGAAGTGCCATGAAGCAGGTGGCCACGTTGAATAACACCAGTAACCATGGTATGATCACTTTTCAAAGAAATGAAGACTATGGTGCCACTAATTCCCTGAGGCCCTACGCCATTGCTTTTGGCGACCTGGATGCAGATGGGAAAACTGATATAGTAACCGCCAATGGCAATGCAAATTCTGTATCGGTATTTAAAAACATCAGTGCAGATAGCGGTTTTATACAGTTCAGCACCCGTGCAGACGTTCCTGTTGGCGGGGGTGGTGTAAGAGGTGTTTGCATCAGCGACGCAGATGGTGATGGAAAGCCTGATATTATTGCCAGCAGCAGTACCGCCAGTACGGTAAGCTTATTAAAAAACACCAGCAGTGCAGGCAATATTTCCTTTGCAGCAAAGCAGGATTATGTGGCTGGAAATAATACACAAGGCGTAATAGCTGCTGATCTTAGTGGCGATGGAAAGCCGGAGATAATTGCAGCTAACGGCGGAGATACGGCTATTTCAATTTTTAAAAATAAAATTGGTGACCCGTTGAAATTATGCCCACCGGCTGGCAGCCTTACCATTACGTCTAACCTAACCGGTAATAACTTTCAATGGCAGCTAAGCACCAACAATGGCAATAGTTTTGCCAGTATCAGCAATAACAGTATTTACAATGGAGCCACCAGCAATACATTACAATTCGTGAATATCCCCTCCGCTTTTAACGGTTACGTTTACCGGTGTGTTGTAAATGGCGTTAACAGTAACCCGTACAAAATTCAATTTGAAAACAACTGGACCGGGGCTGCAAATTCATTCTGGAATAATAATGCCAACTGGAGTTGCGGCATATTGCCCGATGCCAATACGGATGTGGTAGTCAGGAGTGGAAATGTTGTGTTGAATACAAATGGTATGTGCAGAAGTATCACCATATTACCTGGTGCAACGTTTTCGGCCAACCCTGGAGTTACCCTTACCATTACACGGTAATACTCAGTGAAGGACTAACAGTCAAATTAATTTTCAACCAACCCGGTTTTGCAGACACCCCTTTTCCAGAACGGCATTGGCAGGCAGCAATGTTGGTTGCAATGTAAACTGCAATCAAAAGATTACCTCCCACAATTTCATCCGAATACGTTAATAGCAGGCTGCTTCACCGAATTATTCTCCCTTTTAAGATGGATGGCGAAGAATTTTTTATTGACCTGCTGTTTTTCAACCGGCACCTGCAATGCCTTGTTGCGTTTGAATTAAAGAAAGGAACGTTTAAACCGGAATATACCGGGCAACTTAATTTTTACCTAAATGTACTGGACAAAAAAATAACACCGTGGTTGAATTTTCTGTAAAGAGTAATGATAAGGTAATGGGTGTGACAAAATTTAAAACCACCAAGCAAATGCCTAATGAGATAAAGAAGGTGTTACCCGATTCTGATGAATTAGGAAAATTGTTGTGACTTTTTTTATACCAGCTTCAGTTTTTCATAACGGCACCGTTGCGAAATTGTTCTGTTAAATTAAGTTTTGAGAAAACTTAATTTAATCAATCCTTTTATCGGTTGGTTATGATGGCACCGTAAATTTCCTTAGCTAATAAAATCCTTTTCCACAAATAAGATTTGCAACCAAACTAACAAACATTTGTAATTTTGTACCATATATTTTATTATATTGTTGTCCGACTAAATGTCTGAAAGCCTTATCAAGCCTGCATGACCTCACCCCAACCCCTCTCCAAAAGAGAGGGACCAGAACCCTCAACCAGTAAGCACTTGAGCAATTTGGTAAAGTTTTAGTCGGACAATAGTGATTTTATTAATAAAAACCCTATACTTCAAATGAATAAGATTGGCAGGAATGAGCCTTGTTTTTGTGGCAGTGGGAAAAAGTATAAACATTGCCATTTAGGAAAATAAAATGACATAAGCAATGCCTATGAGGAACATGACTCTTTCGATGAATCGAACTACAGCAAGCTTGTTAGTGCTAATAATTCCATTCAAATCCTTGGTCTATTAACAGCCTTACAACTCAACCCAAAAAATCATGGCAGAAATTATCGCCTTGAGCAAATGGTAAGAGAAGTGCTTCTGCAATTTAATCCTGAAGATGAAAGACCTTTGGCTTCATAGGGAAATCTCAAAAATGTTATTGAAAAGTATGGAGCTGGGAAAAGTTGTGTTTGTGCTACAGGCAGGATTAATTAGTGCGAATCCTGAACGTTCATATGTTTGGCAGAATTAACGCACTACAAAAAAAACTGTTTAAAAATACGAATAAAGCAAGCGCTTTGTAAACTAATTTTTTTAAAATTTTACCACACTTAATACTGTTTGGACCGTGTAAACCTGTGGTCTTTTGTATCAAACATTTACTGATTTTTTTGCATGATTAGAGCGATAGTACCCAAAAATGGTCATACTGCCGCATTTTTATTTAATCACAAATTGATAAAGCCCCGAACCGGTTTCAACAACTGTGTAACCATCTTCTTTCACTTTCACTTTTATTCCTGTGGCTGATGACAATTCTTTACCGCCCTCAGTAATAATTTTTCCCTCAGCAGCAGGGATAAATATTGTGGCCGTTGTATTTGCAGGTATTTGAACATCAAGGTAAAGGATTCCATTTTCAATTTTCCATGCTGACCTTAGTATACCATAATTGGTTTGCAGTTCTGCAGCAGCATTGGTAAGCACACTATGCTTATTTGCAGTACTTTTAAAATTACCAATACCTGCACCAGATTCATCTTTAACATTATTAGCTGTTACTTTACCATCCACATGCGGTTTGATAATAATTTTTTTATAACCCACACCGTCGGGTTCATTGTCTGTATCAATCCCAGCAATTACACGGTACATCCAGTCTCCGATGGCGCCATAAGCATAATGATTAAACGAATTCATTCCCGGTGTCTGAAAACTACTGTCGGGCTTTTGTCCGTCCCATCTTTCCCAAATGGTGGTAGCGCCCATTTTAACAGGATACAACCAGGATGGATAGGTTTCCTGCATCAGCAAAATATAGGCTATATCATTATAGCCAAACCTTGTAAGTACATGGCATAAATAAGGTGTTCCCAGAAAACCGGTGGTGAGGTGGTTGTTATACCCTTTTATATTCTTCACCAATCTTGCTGCCGCTGATGCCCTTAACGGTTCCGGCAGCATATCAAAATTTAAAGCAAGTACATAAGCAGTTTGTGAACCTGATACCAATCTTCCTGATGATGTAACATATTCTTTTGCAAATGCTGTTTTAATTTTTGTTAATAATGTTTCATACTTTATTACATCCTCTTCTTTGCCTGTAACCTTTGCTGCATTAATTAATAATTGTGTGGAGTGTGCAAAAAAACATTGCGCTATCAGATATTTATCAGTGATGGCTGCCCTGCCATCGTTGTCATCATCAGGGCTGTAAAACAACCAATCACCAAAATGATAACCAGTGTTCCATAAGTCGTTATTACTTTTGCTTTGCATATAATCCACCCATGCTTTCATGCTGGCATATTGTTGCTCCAGCATTCTTTTGTCTCCATAAGCCAGGTACATATTCCAGGGAATAATGGTGGCCACATCTGCCCATCCTGTGGAGCCTGCGGCATCTGCTCTTATTACATTGGGAATGACATACGGCACACTGCCATTGGGCAACTGATCGGCAGTAACATCTTTCATCCACTTGGTAAAAAAATTATTCACCTGCATGTTGAATGATGCAGTTCTTGAAAAAGCTTGTGCATCACCTGTCCAGCCAAGGCGTTCATCCCTTTGTGGACAATCAGTTGGCACATCTAAAAAATTACCTTTCTGTCCCCATTGTATATTGTGCTGCAATTGATTTAATAAAGCGTTGGAAGTGGAGAAATTACCAGTTGGTTTCATATCAGAATATAAAGCAACAGCGGTAAAATGTTCCGGCTTCAATTCACCTTGGTAGCCTTCAATTTTTATATACCTGAAACCCTGGAAGGTAAAATGCGGTTCAAATGTTTCTACTCCCTTTCCGCTAAGTATAAAAGTATTCTGTTGTTTGGCAGCCCGAAGATTCTCGGTATAAAAATTTCCTTTTTTATCCAATACTTCAGCATGGGATATTATAATCTTATCGCCAGCTTTACCAGTTGCTTTTAACTGAACAAAACCAACAAGGTTCTGCCCAAAATCAATCACCTGTTCACCCAAAGGAGTTGTGAATATTTTTACAGGTTTAAATATTTCGTGTTTTTTTACAGGTTCATTGCCGGTGGCTATTAAAATTTTATTATCAAAACTCTTTACTTTAATACCGCTCCAGTTGTTGTCATCATAACCTGCATTTGTCCACCCGGTTTTTTCTTTTGTTGCATCAAATATTTCTCCATGATAAATCTCTGAACTTTGTATACCGCCTGTTGATGATTTCCAAGTATCATCAGAGTGGATTGTTTCTTCAGTTCCATCTTTATAAATAATATGCAGTTGAAAAAGCAATGCCAGTTCTTTACCATAAAAATTTCTTCTGCCTTCCCAAACCAAATTGCCCCGGTACCACCCATTGCCCAATGCTACACCTATTGCATTTTCATTTTGCAAAAGATTAGTAACATCATATACCTGATATTGCAGCCGCTTATTATAGCTTGTCCATCCGGGTGTTAAATAAGCATCACCAATTTTTTTTCCATTGATAAATGCTTCATACAAGCCATGAGATGTGATGAGTGCTGTGGCGGATTGAATTTCTTTTTTTGTGGCAAATTTTTTTCTGAACAAAGGACTTGGTCTTAATATGCTATCTTCCTCATAACCGCATTGTATCCAGTTTGCTTTCCAGTCTGAAGCTTGCAATAAACCCATTTGCCAGAATGCGGGTTCACTCCACCCAGAAACTTTTCCATCATTATCCCAAACCCTTACCTGCCAATAATACTTTTGTGCAGATTGCAATGATTTCCCTTTGTATAGTATATGAACGGATTGACCGGATGTGACTCTTCCGCTACTCCAAAAAAAATCTTTATTTTTTAACAGTGAAGATGAACTGCTACCAACTCTTATCTCATACGCAGTTTGCAGACAGTTCCGTTTGTCGGAACTCAATTGCCAGCTTAATTGCGGTTGTTGGATGTCAATACCAATGGGATTGGATAGATTTTCACATCGTAATTCTTTTGCTTTTATTTGAGAAAAACTGGTTATTACAAAAACTTGCAGCAACGGTACTTGAATGCATTTTTTCATACACAATATCTAAAATGAGCAACCGTTACAAAATAGACAATAAAAATAACTTTCCTGTGGTGGTTTATTATCCTGTACTTACCTGATTGAGGTTTTCTTTCAGGTATCTATGTTTACCCTCGATTAAACCAAGTTCGTTACCAAAAGCAAACGGCACTTAATTTCCCTGCAACGAATAACATTTTAGCGGTTTTAAAGCCATGAGCTGATATGTCTGCGTCTGCAGACCCCTTGTCCTTTTATACTGATATCAAATTTTTACTGATTGCAGAATAGGATTCTGTGTTGATTTTAAACAATTCGAGTGATTGGTAAAAATTTTTCACTAAAATATTGAAGCCTTCATCGAGGAAAATCAAAACCCTGTTCAGCAGTTTATTTTGTTTAAGGAAAAAAGAAGGCTGTTTGCAAATTTGTCAATATTATCCACGCCAACTCCGTTCAGGCTTATCCATTTTTTAAAAACTTTTTTATTGCTGTTCACATTGTAAAGTCCAATATGAATTAGTATTTGGGTATTTAGAGAGACCATTATATGTCTTTATTATCAACTCATCCCTTCTTTAATAAATCCACTGCTAAATTTGCTGCTCTTGCTGCTAAAGCCATATACGTCAGCGAAGGATTTTGAGTGGAAGTGGACGTCATGCAAGCACCGTCACTTACAATTACATTCTTACAAGAGTGCATTTGATTATTGGAGTTGAGCAAGGAGGTTTTAGGGTCTTTTCCCATTCGTACTCCACCCATTTCATGAATATCAAGACCGGGAGCCTGTTTACTGTCACTCGCTTTTATATCGGTAAACCCCGCCTTCTCGTACATCTCGGTGAATTGCTCCATAAAATCTTTAATCATCTTTTCATCATTATCATCAAAGCTTACATTAAACTTTATCAATGGCATTCCCCATTCATCTTTTTGATTGGTATCCAGTGCTACATAATTTGTTTCTTTTGGAATCGTTTCTCCCATACACTGACTGCCAATATTCCACGGACCCAGTCTGCTGGAAGCATCCATTAATTTTGCTTTTAACTCTTCGCCAAACTGGCTTTCAGTTTTTACGACAGCACTTCTACGGGCTGCATCAAAAGTTACAGCATAGCCTCGCAAAAAATCAGTTTCCTGTTTATATACATTTCTAAACCGGGGAATATATGCACCGCTTGCACGGGACTGTTCTGTTTTATAAACCAGAAAACCTTCATACTTCGCCGTTATTCTTGCACGGTAATTATGAAATGCAAAATATTTGCCCAATAAACCATTATCGTTCCCTAACCCATCCGCGAAACGATTAGAAATTGAGTTCAGCAAAATCAAGTTTGTATTAACAGCCCCGGCATTTACAAAAATTACATCAGCAAAATATTCGGTTGCCTGTTTTGTTATGGCATCAATTACCCTTACACCTGTGGCTTTACCTTTTTGTTCATCATAAATTATAGAATGAACAACAGAATGAGACCTTAAAGTTAAGTTCCCGGTTTTTTCAGCCCATGGTATAGTAGTTGAATTAGCATTGAAATACCCTCCAAAAGGACAACCACGCTGACATAAATTTCTTGCCTGGCACTGGCCACGTCCCTGATCTAAATGAATTTGGTTTGGTTTAGTAAGATGGGCACATCTTGCAATGATAACATGACGGTTTTTGTAATTGGCAGCTACAATCTTTTTAAAATGTTCTTCCACACAAGTAAGTTCCCATGGTGGAAGAAATTCACCATCAGGTAATGTGTCCACCCCATCTTTATTGCCTGCGATACCTGCAAATTTTTCAACATAACTGTACCAGGGTGCCAAATCTTTATACCGTATTGGCCAATCTACAGCAAACCCATCCCGGGCAGGTCCTTCAAAATCAAAATCACTCCAGCGCTGTGTTTGTCTGGCCCACATAATACTTTTACCACCCACCTGGTAACCACGAATCCAGTCAAATGGTTTTTCCTGTACATATGCATGTTCTTTGTCTTTACAGAAAAAATGCATGGCATCTTCCTTAAAGGCATAACACCTGCTTACTACAGGGTTTTCTTTTTTTATTTCATAAGGAATCTGACCACGATGTTCAAACTCCCATGGTAACATATTTGTGGTAGGATAATCTTTTAAATGTTTTACATCACGGCCACGTTCAAGGAGCAGGGTTTTTAATCCCCTTTCACAAAGTTCCTTAGCGCTCCAGCCACCACTCATTCCACTTCCTATTACAATAGCGTCAAATTTATTTTTATCCGGCATTATCTGGTTTTAAGTTAGATTTCTTAATAGGTTTGCTAAAAATATTTTTACAATTTTCCTGCCCAGTTTTATTGATAACTCAAATTTTCTCACATCCCTTAAAATTACCCCCTGGCACTATCTTATATTTTTTTATAGCTGTCATGTATTCTTTACTGCCCGTAAAACATTGCAATGTGTACACTTTTGTAAATCCATAAAATTGTGCGGCAGTATTTTTTTCATCATTTAATCCTATTTCAAGTTGAGTTAACAGCTCATTACGCTGAGTTGCTGTACATTTTACAAAAGAGGAAGTGAACTTTTTATCGCATAAATCATTAAATGCTTTTAACCCATCAGTAAAAAGTTTTTGCTTTTCTGGTGGCTGGCAATCATCCATCATTTTTAATACAAATCCGTGTGCATTTAAATCCTTTGCACCAATAAAATTTTTTGTTTTCGGAAGAATTGACTCACAGAGTTCTGCCAGCATATCCTGCTGATTACTGTTTATATTGAAATTCTTGAGCTGCATTACTGATTTATCTGCCTCCCTGCAGTAAGGGAACAAAACTGCCGTAGCAGAAACAATCAAGATGCTTAGAATAGCTTTTCTCCTGTTAATAGTTACCGGCATTTGTTTGATTTAAACTTTTACCTTTTTTAAGTAATGAATAGTATTAATTGTTTTCAAAAGACACTTCTCCTGTTTTAATATTCAGTGTCCAGGGTCTTGGTTTGGGTACCCATAATTTTCCATCTCCAATTTCCAAAGGCATCCACAGGTAACGGGAGTCATGTTGTTCTTTAGGTTTCCAGATATCAGCCAAAAAAATAATGGTTGTTTTTTTAGTTCCTGTAACTTTTATCAGCATCGTGGACTGTGAGCCATAAGTATTAGTTTCAGGAGGGGCGATATCTTTAAACTCGGTCCATGGCCCTTCCAATGAAGGGGCTGTTGCACATTTGTTAGGATTAGGTTTCCAACTTGTAAGGCCCGAACCGATTGAATAATATAAACCTTCATAATGAACGATTGCTCCCCCTTCCATGTGTTCTTTCACAAGAGTCATTTCCTTTTCCACATCCATATAATCTTCAGAAAGTTTTGCTATACGAAACCCAAAGGGCCTGTCTTCAAAAACAAGGTATGCTGTTCCATCATCATCAATAAACTGGCCAATGTCCCGGCTTTCGTGACCTAAAGGGCGAAACCTTTTTACGAAAGTAAAACCCCCAGTCGGCGTATTACTAACGGCAACACCTACATTAGCTACTTTATAGTTATTGGCATCTATATGAAAATACATTACATACTTCTTTGTTTTGGCATTAAAAAAAACTTTTGGCCTCTCCAATACCCAATTAAATGGCAAAGTATCGGGTGGAAGCATTTTTAATACATTGCCCCTGAATTTCCAGTTTAGCAGGTGTTGCGATGAATAGCAGCTAACATACCGGTAATTAGTATCCAGGTTTCTACTACGTTGTTCGCCATACCAATAATAAGTTCTTTTAATTTTTATTATGCCTCCGCCATGCGCCTGTATATGATTTGAATCTTCGTCAGCCCATATTTCGCCCGGTCTAAATACTTTCAATTCACTCTTATTTACTTTTGTTACTGAGCAACCTGCAATAAATAAAAGCAGTATGCTATAGACCATGATGTAACTGATTATTTTTATTTTCACTGCATTAATATTTTTTAATCTTTTAGTTTGAAAAAATAGTTCAACTGGTAAGAAATGAATTACTTTTTATGAAATTAAATACAGATAATTGACCTTTTGTTACTATTTCATCAGCATCAACAATAATCAACTTTGATTTAGCAACCAGGTTAAGTATACCCAGGGCAAAAGTATAGGCTGGCAATAAGGTTGAGTTTGCTGCCAATGTAATTTTATCACTGTTATTTACTTGCAGATCACCGAGCTCAGTTCCAATCAGCAGGCCACTGAGATAATAATAATTTTCTTCTTCGGTAAGTTTATTAAACAAAATATTGGCACGTACTAAAAAACAATTGTGAAGAATATTTGAATGCCTGCTAACTAATACTCCTTTTTCAAAATTTTCAAAATTTTTTGGTTCATTAAGCCCCTCTCCTTTTTTAACTGACAGGGCCAGGATTGTATTTTTACTTAGTGTGTCAAATATTTCTCCTGTCATATACGTTTTAAAATCCACAATTTTTCCATCTTCAATTTGTATATGCTTTGAATGTGTACCGGGAAAAAGATAAAGGGAGCTTTTGGAAGAATAGCATCCTGCCAATTTTGTTTCTTCACCTCTCATGACATCACATTTATTTGTTGCCCCGGAAATAATAAATATCAGGTGTTTAAAACTGGCATCTGAATTAATAGTGTATGTTATTAAATCAGACCCATCAGCATTTAAAGGAATATTTTTATACGCCAGTTCCACCATTCCAATAGAAGATGAGGCCATACCTGAAATTATTACAGGAACCCCATCTAATGAAACAGACACCTGTTTTTCAATTTGCCTAATTTTATTAGCTAAGAAATTTTTATAAAAATCCAGTCGGGTACTGTCAGATGTAGTTTGTTGCCATAATTTATAAGTGGATGCAATACCTTCTCCTGTACTCACCTCAGCCATTACATCCAGGTCTCCTGTATTTATAAGCTTCAAACGGAAGGTCGAAGTTCCCCAATCGCAACTTAAAAAATATTCCATATTCATAAATAAATAAATTTTCAATAATCATTTCTATCAAACAATCTGTTTCTGAAAATTACAAGCCTCATAATTGTCTTTAAACTTAATAATCTAGTTTTTTCCCCTTGAAAAACTGTTTATATTATTTACATCATCCGTTGCACTTTCACCAGTTGAAAAAATGAATTGACAGATACAAGTGCAGTTTTACTTTTAACACCCAATCATGTCTTTAGTTGCTACTGTTGCCTGTTTGTCCTAATTGTTTTTAGTACCGCAACTATAACAGGTAAGCAGGAAGCACCATAAAATAATGGAAACAATACTTTTCATAATTGTATATTAAGAATGAAAAAATCATTCATAAAAATTAAACCCAAGAGTTTTCACATTGCGATTGATTCATCGGGTATTATTTGGTCTTTGCTTTAATGCTGAATAATGTTATGGAGTATAAGTGTGCTGCGTAACAGCAGCCCACTAGTATCAATCAGTTTGTTACCAAATCCTTACTCACTTCTATACGCTCCACTTTACCTACTAAAAATATATAGCACAATGCACCAGTAATGCCAAG